>Ga0228711_1001832_pt1 | contig 31923 bp, 14 predicted proteins | sample MedpolnodulmetaG_2_FD_177996 | JGI IMG/M metagenome (GOLD analysis project Ga0228711, IMG submission 177996) | Root nodule microbial communities from Medicago polymorpha collected in Santa Monica, California, United States - brown nodules | ecosystem: Host-associated > Plants > Roots > Nodule... | reverse complement strand
AGTTTTCTCTCTAACAAAACACGGGAATCATTTTTTAATGGCAATTTCGTAAATAGCCTAACTGAATCATCACTACAAAATTGTTGGCAGTTTCCATCATCAAGCGGATTTTGTTTTAGTTTTTTTTTCTTAGAAGTAGTTTTTAAATATTGGTTTATAAAATGATTTTGTCTATTGGTTTATAAAGGTTTTGAGTGGCGCCTTTTCATTCTTAACCTATAACAACGGGGTATTGGAACATCAGTTGCTAAATTTTATCTATAGCAACTCTTTTTTCTGCAGTTGCTAAAAGTGACCGTTGCTATATGGCAATTTTCTTGTAGTGAATTTACTCAGTTGGCAGGCATGCCTAGAGCTTCATACCACTATCTAAAGGTTATCTGGCTCGCTTCAGTTTGGGCAATATGGAAGATTAGAAACAACTGTGTCTTCAAAAATGTGGTAATTGATCCTCATATTACTCTTGAAAATGTGAAGCGGACTTCCTTTTTATGGTTAGCTTCGAATATTACTCCTTTAGCTTTTGGTTTTCATGACTGGTGGCGACATCCCCTACTTTGTATGGGTGTCATGTAACTGTTTTATTTTGTTTCGGTGGTGACACTATTTCCATAGGTGTCTGATTGTTGTAACAGATTTTGGGTAATTCACTATTTTAGCACACCTTGTGCGGGGTGAGTTTATCCTCCTTTGAGCAATATATTCCATTTTGATTTGTTAAAAAAAATAAATAAATAAATAATTTTAGTATACATTGAATTAGATTTGTTAATATCAAGTTATTTTAGTATATTTGTTATAGAAGTTTTTTTATGCCGAAACTTCATTTAAACAAAAAAAATTCAATTCCAAACAAACTTTGCTTATCCAACATATGTCATTTTAAACTTTTCTTTAATGAACAAATTTCAAAAGCTCTTCTAGAGTTATGATAAATTTATATCATCATCATTATGAAAATAGATTATAAAAAATTAATTTTCAAATCGTATGAATAATTTAGAGATTTCTTGCAATGGAAAGTAGAGCGGAATGAACCCGCTTTGATACCATCAAACTAAATTCAGACTTCATAAAATGAAAAGCTTCAATGATTAAATGAAAATTGTATATTGGCTTTCATTATTTACATGATGAAATTAACCTAACTGTCTAACCAACTATGTCCTCCAAGCAACAATCAAGGGTCTTTTTTGCAAGACCAAAAAGTAGTTCATAAGCTTATCTCACAAAAAAAAAAACTTTGTTTGGCAACTGTCTTTTCATCGAGAGTTTATAGCTTATTTTTTAAACACTATTTTAAATAGCGTTCAAGCTTATAACTTATAATTTTTTTTCATTTTTACTCTTATCATTTTAATTAAAACTCATGTTTATCCTTTATAAATTAAAACGAAGTTATTATGCTTTCAATGCTTCTCCTCCGGTACTTATGCGCAAGTGACATAAGATTTTCCTTTTGTTCAATATATACGAGTTATTTAACTTTTTTTTTTTGTTCTTTTAACATTTTTGTTTTTAAAATAACAAATATTATACTCAATTTTTTATTTGTAAAGTATAATTATTTTTAAAATAAAATTTTATACTTTCATTATTTTTTGTAATGAATAAAATTGAAATAGAATAAAGTTAAAATAAAATTTTAGCAAAAAATAATAATTTAATAATTTTATTAGAATTAAGAGTGTCCTTTTATGTTATTTTATATTTATCAGCTACTTAAACTGCTAATTTTACCAAATATTTTAATTAGTTTATCAGCTATAACTCTCATCCATCAACTATAAGATATCAATCATAAGTTAGCTTATCAACTATCCACTATTTTTATCAAACAGAGCCTAGAGAACTAACAAACTAATAAAAGACAAGTATAAACTACTCAAATTCTTCGGTGTTAGATAGAGAATTTGGGGATTTTATTTGTGAAGATAGTTTAGTTTTAATGAAGATAAATTTGATTTGTGTGAGTTTATTGATTTTGATGAAAATGGTTTTGAAATTTTTAGATTTATTGATGATGATTATGTGAAATTTAGAGATTTTATTTTATTAGTTTTTAAAAATATTGAAGGAATTGTATTTTAGTTTTCATATGTTTAAGGCATTGTTTAAGGACACATATAAAAATTTGGTATTGAAAAACGATGTGTATAACTTTTTAGAAGTTTATTATTTTTGTTTTTAATGCAAAATGTCTGTTTTTTACTTCTTTAATAAGTGTTTAAGAAGACTTGTTAACAAGACCATTAAATAAATTAATACACGATCAGAATAGTCATCTTCATCTCTTAAGCCATCGTGAAAGAGAACGATTCGGGATAGAGCAAATTTTAAACCAAAGCTCAACTATACATCCTCAGATCTTCTTGACATTGTTCATGTTCATCGTTTTTAATTTTAGATATGAGATTGGTGATTTTGTTGTGATCTGTTTGTTAGTAGTTTTATAGTTCATTTTGTGAGATAATTTCAGTTAGAAATAACTGATAGTTAGTTGATGTTGTAACCGATGTAGGACTTGGTGAATTTAATTTGTGTATATAAACGCTTCACATTTATTTTTTTAACATATTATTGATAAGAAACATTGATCACTTGTTTGAGAAGTTTAAACAAGGAAATATTAACCAGTGCTTCCGGGGCACTAGTTAAGATCTTTAAATGGTAATTTATCATGAAAATATGTGTAATCAATGCATCGGAAATAAAAATATTTGACTTTTTTATAAAATAATTTCTTCTTTTATAATCCATAAAGAGTGTCCCGGAGACACTCGTTAACAAGACCCTTAAATTTTTGATATCGTAACCATTAGTTAGAATGATTAATCTTCGTCAAAGAACATGTGAAATACACAAGTTGTGTCTCTTTACCGAACTTATTCTATACACAAGTAAAAGATTAAACATTCATCATTTGTTTAAAAGGTTCAAGTCTTTTCTATTTTAAATACAAATACATGCCTAAAATCATTTCTTTTTCTAAGAAAATGTTATTTCTTTATTTCCGTTAAATTAAATGCAAACTACATTGAATAACTAATGAAGTATTAAGACTGAGGGAGTACACGAGGGGCCTTTATTTTGGGACCCCTACTTCTAAACTCTAGTATCCAAAGTGGCTATGCATGTGAATATCACGTGACTAGCAACTGAAAATTTCAAATCACATCATTTTGAAGGTTGTTAGAGCTCCAAATTCTCATGCGATTAGCCGTTTGCTCTACCTGCAATCGTAATCAATAACACCATGAAAATGCTAACATTCTATCTCTTGTGTGTCTAGGATTTGAACCACAGACCTTGCATATATTATGCATTGTCGTTACCAAGCTAAACTCACGGGACAACATCCTGTTTTTAACTCAATGTTAACAAGTATTTTTTTAGCATTGAAAAATTTAATGGATTCGATTTGTCAAAAATATAAAGGCTAGACATGAGTTAACTTAAAAGCAGGGACTAAAATCGAACATAATTACCTCTCTGGTCCAATTGGTCTTGTAAATAATGACTATGAGCACTAAAATCTGAAGAATATTGCCGCACATTGTTCCTCCCCAGAGACCCTAAGCCAAAAGATGTAATTTTGTAAGAAATGAAATCATAATATAAGGTGGACATCAAAGCTATGATGCTTTCCTGGCAAAGTATATGTAGAATGACATATTTAAATGTTAATACTCTAAACATAAGAACTTTTTTTTGGGTAGATAAATGGTACTAAATAGGCAACCACTCATAGTTAGGTAAAAGACTATATTGTACAACAAAATTATTTCTCAAAAAGTTAGAACATAACATTCTTAGGACTCATTCTCAATACTCTTATTTAAGCTGAAAGAGATTTGTGTCATTTTATCTGAAATTCGAGGTAGGTTGTTGATAAAAACTCAAATCCCACTTAATAGTAGCTAAGTTCTCAAAAGAGTTCATAACAAGTGACATTCTCACCTTACAAACAAATTTAAAAAGAATGAGTTCAAAAACATAATTTGGTACCAAATCCTATTATTTTGGATCAATCGTATTAGTCACGCAAGCCTAATAGTATTGAGTGTGAGTAAGTGAAAATATTAGAGAAAACTCAACCATCACATTTAACAGTGAAGATTTAAAAAAAAAAAGTTTCTAAAAGTGACACTCTTTACATTATAAACTGATTTGTAAGATGAAAAAGACATAACAAAAAACCTAATAAATAGACATATAAGCAACTTTGATGATTTAGGAAAGATACATTTCCAAAGCAAGAATAATTCTATACCTTGACCCCTAAATGCTGGTTGAAACCAAGGAAAATTCCAATAGGGAGTCCAACAATGTAATAGCATGCCAAGTTTATGTAACCAACCATAACTTGCCATCCACATCCAATTACCACACCTATATAAATGTCCAAGAAGTTCGATTTTGAAAACGAGAGACTATTTTCGGTATTGTAATAAAATAAAAGGGTCAAAACTGCAATTAAACTTAATTAAACCTTTTATAGTCCAAAAGCATGTAAATTATAACCTGATATAGTTTGTGAGATACTGTTGATAATCATTGTTATACCAAGAAGGTATGCTAATTCACTTGCAGCATGTATCATATCATCACTATTGGTAAAGATGAAGGCAAATTTTTCTTTACTCAAGAAAATAACAGTCACGAAAATGATTCCAAGGAGAAGAGATTGAGACATTGCCACCAAGAAAGAGTATTTGGATGCTCTTGGATGTGACATGCCAAGAGTATTAGAGACACGAACACTTGCCAAGGCATTAGAATCAATCAATAATTAGTGAGCATTGACAAAATATATTAACAAATATATAATCAACATGCTAGATTTAATTTCTTTTTAATTTTCTTTTTTGGTTGAATAAAAGTTTAGTTTAGTTCAGTCTTAGGAGTTCTGTAGAGACATGACAGGTAGCATTTGTACTAAAATTCTTATGAAACATGAGTTATATCTTGACTAACATGAAAACCTTTGCTGGTATATTGAACAAACAAATATCTATATATATTGACTACTATGAAGCAAGGACATTCCATTGATTAGGGGTGTCCCAGTGTCCGACACCGACACGACACCTATGATTACACTAAATTATGTCATTTTCTCAAATTACTATCAATGTCGACGTGTCAGTGTCTGTTGTGTCCGATGTCCGTGTCTGTGTTCCTGCTTCATACCACATATATCACCAAATTTCAATTCTAAAGTATTTAGTTTATAGTCACTCACCTTACTGCTGAACTTACTCCAAGAAGCAGCATCATGTTCCAACCCTGAATGTTAAGGCTAAAAATATAACAGTAAAAAAAATATGAAGAAAACCAAGAAACCAAGACAGTTAAAAAGTATCAGTAACAAATAAAATTGCAAAAATATAAATGAAAAATTACTTATCATCTCATTCTCACCAAATTGAAAAGGAACCAACAGCTATCACAGGATTATCAAGATGACCAGCAAGAAGGATAATGCAAGCAGTATACCATTGTTCTAAGCAAATCATTACAGATGAACCAAAACTTAGTTTAGTAAATTCCCATAAATCCCTAAATGCCATCCAAGACAATCCATTCCATCCTTCTTTGCACCAACCAATGGCATATATTACCAATGCAATAGAAAATATCCATCCTGAGATATTACTTGCCATTGCTAAACCAATCATTCCCCAATCAAATACACTGATGAAGATGTAAAGTAGACAATTTTGGATGAGTAATGTAACCATTGCTATGTACATAATAACATTAACTTTGCTTTGTGCTTGAAGAAACTTCACGAGGGGTAAATTGACAGCGAAGGAAAACATATAGGGAATTAGTAGAATAGCATATTTTCCGGCAAGATCGGCTATCTCTTTTTCTTGACCAAGAAGTTTTAAGATTGGAGTTGCATATAGATGAATTGGCAAGAGGAGTATACAAGTGGTGAAGAGTACTATCCATGACCTTTGAAGATAAATACCAGCATTTTGAAATTTTCCTGCACCATAAGCTTGGCCACATAGTGTTGCTAGTGCATTTGACATACCATACTGCAATTTTATATGTGAAATTTAGTTCATATTAAAACTAATTTATAGGTAAATGTTGGTGATTAATTAGAAGCAAATATCAAACTTTGTTCATCCTTCTTAATATTTCTTCAGCATCCGAACTCATACAATATTTCAACTAAATCCACTTGGATTGATCTGGTGGTGTTGCCTTGGGATCTTGGAATGTTCTGCTCATTAAGGTCTCTGGTTCGATTCTCACCGGTGTCAATTTGGGTGAGCTAACTTACCTCCCTTATGACACACACTCTCTAGTTATCAAAACGCACTTACCTCCCTTATACTCACTAAACAAATTGTGTTTAGTATGGTCTTCTAAAATAGCGTCTAGAAAATAAGTTATAAACTCACGATGAAAAGACGGTTATAAGTCTTTTTTAGCCAGACGGCCATATAAACTATAAGCTATAATATATAATCTAGTTTCTTGGTTTTGTCAACCAGAGCCTAAATTGATTTTGATAATTTAACATTACTGTACTTAGAGAATTATTATATAAAAATCTAGAAATGTTTTAGTTATAATAAAAAAAAAAATGAAAAGAAATATATCTAGAATCTACAATTGCCTAACGAATGTGATTTTGACAAAAGTTATACTTTCGAGCTTCAACAATCACAGTGTTATACTTTGGTTTCATTAAACTCGCCGTTATTTCAAACATGAACTCAGAAACACTTCCCTTCCTCCAACATAAACATACCACAATTACTAATTATTGAATTTGGTAAGTTCATTATTCAGTATTGAGAAATCAAAAAGCTTAATTTGGATGAATAAGAGTGATAAGAAAAGTGCTAACCAATATAGAGAAATAAATAGTAGTGATGACACTTTGATACACAGAGTAAGAAGAAAGCTGAATATCACCAATATGACCAGCATAGATGGAATTTGAAGAGCCAATGAGGTTCTGAAAAAGTAAAGACAAAGCAACTGGAATTGCTATCTTCCATATCTTCAATGTCTCATTCCACAAAACATATTTCACATCTTTCAAGCTTTTCAAAGGTAAGTAATCATTTTCTGAAGTAAAGCTTTTAATCACCAATGGTGTTTCCATATGAGTGAGATTCTACTTTGGTTCAGAAATACCAATAAGACTCACTTTCGTATAGTACTAAATTTTTTATGAACTTCCCACGTGGTAGATATTATATTATGCTGTGTTAGACTTTTGTTGATTGGGAAGTGTAATTTGACATTATTTATTTATTTTGTTTGCATGTGATGTGATGTGATTGATATATTTTTGTGACAAAAAAGTGGAGTGGGACATGTCTTTTAAATATCTTTTGCAAATTTATGTAAGGATGATAAATGCTAGCCACATTTTCCAGCAAACATAAAATGTCAGCCACATATATTTATGTAAGAATAAACTGTCAATTTGATTTATTCCTTATGTATTTTTTTATGGTCACAAGACCAAATGAATAATGTTTGGACACACAATTCTCCTCACAAAATAGTCGTAAAATATCTATTGAGCAGTCTCATATCAATGAACATAATATGAAAACCTTTGTTGAGAATTAAGCACCAAAGTGTTTGATGTTGAAAAGGATGGATCAATTTAATGAGAGTGGTCAGATTGATGGACCAAAATTGCAATTAAAGGTTACATTTATCTAGGGTCGATCCAATAAATAATGAGGCTAAAGTGAATATCAAAACAAGGTCTTTAATTAGATTTTATACAAATAAACAATTTTTTTAATAAAAAAAATGCAATTATCATGTGTGTAAAATTAAATAAAATTTGATCGGGTTGGACCAAGGAAGATTGTTTGTAGGGTGAGATAAGTTGTGTAGTGGGATTGAGCTTTACATCGTCAGTCGTGAGCACTTCTCCACGGGAGGGGGTGGTGCACCTGCACGTGCTTTGACGCCTAAGTCAGTAAGTGGTTCAAAAGAGAGTGCTACCATAACTGATCTGGATGGACTGGAGAAGATGGTTTGTTGGGTGAGATCTATTGTGTAGTGGGATTGAGGGGAAGACATTGGCTCCAGCACATCAAGATATGTGTTAGGTTTATAAATATTCTCAATTATATTATTGATGCATTGAGTAGAGAGATGAAGAAAATGAGGTCTGATTATGTGGATTACTTCTCAGCACACCATTTTACAACGTGGTTGGTTGCGTATAATAGGAAGGTTACCACCTTCTTTGCTGCATTTGGATGGTTTAAATTAGGAGGTTAACTTTGGCATTGAGTAATCCTGATATTGCTGGACAATGTTACCCTGGTGGGAAGATACAACACAATTATTGATAGTCTTTGCAAAGAGAAACTTGTAGTTGATGTGTTTGATTTATATTCCGAGATGGTTCTCGAGAATTATGCTTTTATGTCATTTAAAGTGCTTTAATAGTTGGCTTTTGCATTGAAGCTTGATCGTTTATGCAATGAACGAAAGGTGAAAGAAGCTAAAAGTATGATGGCCGTGACGATGAAAGGTGTAAAACAATACTTAATGTACTTGACTCTGTAAATAACTGTCTCATCACTCTTGTACCGTAAACATTCATTTACTAATTGTTCAATGAAGTTAGATTTTTGTAAATTCATTTTGTGAATTCATTAGTCCTACGTACTGTGTTTGACGATCATTTCATGGTAAAGTTTTATTTCAATGACTGATTCTAGTACAAGTTAGCTCACTGAAGTTATATATAATGCTGGTTTCACTTCATATTTTTTCACTAATTCCCAATCTAAGTGTATTGTCAATATGTTTTGGAGTTTACTTAGTGCTATTTATAACATCATTAGTTTTACTAGTAATAATTGTTCAGATGCAATTGAAGAGTTGGAGAAGTGATTCATACTCTATTTTTCGGATTGTAATGGGAAGTAAGAATAATTGCTATGCAGTTTCTTTGTACACTGATACTCTTATGGCTATCCGTTTTTCTTCATTTTATATCTGTTTCATTGTCTCATCCTTCAAACTCTCACGCCTTAGTAGTCGTTGCTTGATGAAAATTTGCGACATTCTCAACAATATGCTTTGTGAGAGAGACAGAAAGCTGCCCAATATGGAAGGTTCTTCTCTTCCTTGATAGCTTCCTTCTTTTTCATATTTAGAGTGTTTCTTCTGTTTTAATTACTCCTTTCAGTAATGCCTATATTGTTTACTTTTCCAATTGAAGTTTCCGATGGTGATGATGCATATCGAAGTACAGAATATAGGGCAGCCAATGTCATCTTTTTTGTTATTGGTGTTTGTCCACTGTCCAGTTCTATAGTTGTGTGAAGAAACTTTGTGAAGACATAAATTCGCTTATTGTTTACAGCATCTAGTGGCGGCGTTACTTGTTGGCCGAAATTCTTTGATCAGATTAACAGAGAGATGTGTAATGATGTTGTAAGATCTTTTTTACTGCTCTAAAATAACCGTATACATCTTTTCATCTTCGTGATTTTTGATATTTTTTGCTTGAGGGCACCTTTTACTGAGGCTATGATCAGTTTTTTGGATAAATTGTTTGGTCGTTAGGTATCTAAAGCTAGTCAGTCTGTGTAAGGCTAATTAAGAAATTCTATAATTTTTTCTTGTAAACTTCCTTTGCATTTTTAGCCCTCCCAAATCTTTAATGCCAAATTTAGTTTAAAATATTTTTCTTTTTTTTGACTCATTCTGTTTGATTGAAAAAGAAGCGAAACAGTTATTAATTGGTTTAGCTTTTTGAAAAACTCTGAATGATGGTTTAGGCAAAAGCTTATTGCTAATCTGTTTAAAAAGATAGACCAATGTGTTTGATCACATGGGTTGGTGCATACTACTAATCTGGTCATAAGTCTTATCATACTTTACAGTCTAATATGGTTTTGAAATCAGTCATCCTAGGGTTCAATCATCCGCAGTCTGCTGATGGAACACACTCATGCACGTAATATTTTTCTGTTTTTCTATGAAGCACCAACACCTCGATACCGATACTAATTTGAGAAAATAAATTAATTGAATAACCGCATGTGTTGGTGTGGACACTAACACGTATCAGACATTGAACACGCCTTCGATTAGAGGCGTCGGTGCTACAAAGGATTTGAGTCAAGATATAGTATCTTATTTAGGGACTGTTTGATTAGAGTTTTTTAAAAACACTTTTCTGTTTATGAAATTTATAGTACTAGAAAACTTGTTTGGCTCACTTTTTAAGAAATTGTTTCCTAAAACCCTTTTAAACTTTGTTGTTTTTAAAACTAAAATACAGAAACCACTAAAAGATGTTTTGCTTTTAAATTTTACATTTCAGAATTGAAAACACACAGTGTAGGCTCTTTTCACAAAATACGGAGAAACAACTTTCATTCGCTCATCGCATCCAGAACTCTCCAACTCACTCCACATCACAATGAATCTTGCAGTCACACACTGCATCCAAATGATTCCATGCAGATATGTCTGACACGGCCACAAAATCGTCACACGCCCCATAAGCGTTTGTTCTGTTTTGTTATGCGTTTGTTCTGTAGGCATATTGTGAGTTTTTGATTTATAGCACAATATTGCCAGTGTGATCTTATAATATTTGATACTAATATACCTGCACAAATAAACTTTTGCACTCTGAATTTTGAATTTGGTTTTGCACTCAAATGGACTTGCAAATTGTGCCCTAATCTAATATGACTATGGTAACATTTGCACTCTAATTCTCCCTCTTGTATGATTTAAACTTTTGCACACAAACACATTCAAACATCTTGTCAATTTTGAATTTTATAGTGGTTCTATGGCTTTGTTGATTTGTTGCTTGCCACTGAAGTTACATGCACTTTTGCTTGTGATACACCCCCCCTTGTCTATTGTGCACTTGGCGTTGCATTTCTAACAGTAAGATCATATCCTGCTTCCAATTTAGTTTTACATTTTTCATTTATTCTTTTTTAGGTTGTCTCCATGCAATCACCAGTCACAAAATGAATTGAACTTCTTCTCTTTTAATTACATGGCTAACTAGTGATGCCTGAAAAGCAAATACTTCATGCTATAATGATGGTTTCTCTAAGCTTTTTACTACTTAAGCATCTTATAATTATTGTTTCTCTAAGCTTCCCTAAAAATTGTGCTTACAACATTCAAAATTTTTGTTGTATTTGTATTATGTGATATTGATCTTTTAATTCATTAATAAAGGACGTTGAAGGGCACTAAGCAATGATGCACTAATTATGTTAGTTTAAGGTAAAGATGACCACCTGCCCTTTTAATCCCTGGATTATGATTTTATTTTTTTATATTATCATATATGATATTTGTAATTTCATTTCATTTTATCTCAATTTATCATGTATATTTATATTTTGTATATTTTCTGTCTAATAACTAAGCATCCTAGACAGCCTGGGAATATAAGATGTATTATGTATGCATGCATGCCAAACACCTTAGCTTATTTTTCCCTATTCACCGTTTCTTAGCATCACATCTATCCAGTGTCGGAGTCGGGAAAAAAAAGGCTTGGATGGACCACTAAATTGTATATTAGTGTTTTCAGAACAAGGCGGCCTCATGCACCCCCAATAGGAAGGCCTAGAGACATTTGCATTATTATCAGTTTCCTCGTTTGCATTTTCATGATCCGAATTTTCTTGGGTATCAACCTTTTCAAGAGCACTTTGTTGTGATTTTATTTCGTGTTCTTTTTCTGTGTTTTTCACTACCAAATAATTGTTATTTAGGCAACATCATAAAAAAAATTAATAATAACAAAAGCACCTGAAACTAGAATTGTTCATCTCCAAACAAAAACATGTGAAAATTTACGTTTTGCACTTTTCATTCTTCTGTGTTTTGCATCTTCTAAGTTTTGCTTCATTTAGGGTTTTTACTTTTGCTTCTTTTGTGTTTTGCTTGCTTCTGCGTTTTTCCTCTTCAAATTTGCGTTTTAATGCATGGGCTGGGGGTGTGAAAATTAAATACTGCAGAGTTGTAAAAATAGGGTTAAGGGCTGCTACTGCTAGACTATTATTTATGATAACTGTTAGGCCCACTTTATGAATTTTGCTATATATATACCTCCCTATAAACAATTATTTCTATATACACTGCCCTACATGCATGGGCCTTAGGCCACCGCACCCCTGGCTATGCCTAGGGTCGGCCTGCTATGTAGACATGAATTTTTAGATGCAACAAATAGTGGAGTTAGCCAAAGGTGCGGTGGCAACGTGGTTTCTTAGTTTTTCAAACAAACACTAAATAGTTCATGTTTTTGTCTAGTCTCTCGTTTCGTTGTTCTTAATTTGTTCATTTAACATCGAAGGCAAATTGCTCATAGCTAACGTCCGTCCTTCATTCTACCAACAAAATATGAAAGTGCTCATTGCTTTTATTAGCAGCAAAGTTGAGCTGCTGCATATTGAAGAAATTGAAACTCAACTTGCCCAAGAAACTTGATTAGAAAAACAAGAGCAGAATAATACAAGTCAGTCTTACTCAACACCTTTCCAACGGTCCGCACAATCGCAGTTTAATATTGCGAGTCTCTCTGTCATCAAAGGCTTTAGTTCTGCGTCATAAGTGCGTTTTAAGTTTGGACACATCACAAATTTTGTCGAAGTGATCTTGAGACTTTTCAGAGACAAATTGAGATAGATTGTCGAGCGTGGAGAGCTCGGAAGTTCGACGTCTTTAAGGGAGTTATTTCATTAGATATTTAGATTAGGTTAGTAAATTGACAATAAGTAGACATCATGTATGCTACAAACTTTTATTTTAGATTTGTTATTAAGTGTTCAATTTTGAAAATTTTAGTTATTTATGAATTATTCAGTTGTATGCTTTTAGTTACAGTTTTACATGACTAAACAAATATACAGATTTAACTAATGAATTTTTTCAATAATAATAATTTCTCACGCTTTATTTTTTATTTAACATGTTTTTATATTTCTTTTCTTGTTAATGTTCAATGGTTATGTACTTATTCAATTAATTATGAAGATGGTTGGTTGTGAAATAAACCACCTTTTTTTTGACACAGAAATAAACTAATCTTTAGTGTGGCCCTTGCACCATGCATAAGGACAGATAAAAATATGCAAAGAATCTTCTCAAGTCCCACTAACTTTTATATTCTTCCCATAGTCAAATAAACTTTTGTAACATATAATTAAAAGAAACAAGTACCTTTTACAAGACCAATTCTTTTCAAATTTTCAAAGCCTTTCTCTCCTTCCATTGATTTTCAAACGAAAGAATCTTCTCACAAACACCCCATCTTTTATAAGTGATTTTACTCTAATATTTAATTATTATTTTTTACTAAACTTCTCATAAACACACCTTCTCATATGCATGTTAGACTAGTGTGTCTACATTTGAATTGTTCAAAATAATTTATTAAAATTCACAAGACATTAATCACTTGAGAGTTTAATTGTGATATAAAAAATTCTACACTAAACTAAGTTGTTTGGATTTCATTGGCAAGGAGCTCCTTCCAAGGACGTATTCGAGGAATACCGAGTTCAATTTTCAAGGGGAACAACGCTTGGTCAGTGTGCATGCCTCTACACACAAATCGGATTAGTCGCCTACCATTGGTGAGTCGGAAACCGGTGCAAAAACAAAAAAAAATCTACACTATCAAAAAATCATAGCTATACACATGTGTGAGATATGTGTGGTTTTAAAAGTAGTTATGGTTAAAATCAAATATTTTTTACAATTTAACATTTATGATTGATTGACAATATAAATTTTTTCTAAAGAGTGTTCCCGTGAATATAGCTCTGTTAATAAAGACGTTGTATTATTTATGTAAGAATCGGGTCAAACTTCAAAAATTCTTATATATTCATACGGTAAATTTCTAATAATCAAACTATTTAAAAACTGGTTAGCAAAGACTAAATAAATAGCATGAGCTAGTAAAAAAAATTAAAAATTTAATTTTTATCTGACTATCATTCATGTTGTCGTTTGTTTTTGGCTACCAGTTTTAGCTCTCCCTACGTTTAGGTTATGTTAGGTCCTAAAATTTGGACCAACCTATGTCTAGGTCTTTATTTTTAGGGGATGTATAGGTCTTTATATAGATGATTTTTCGGAGTAAGTATATAACTTTTTTTGGTCAATAGTTTATGCAAACCACTGTATCAAATAAAAGGAAATGCTGATGATTTTCAAACCATATTGTAGTCTAATCGATTAGAAAGAATGGTTAATTAATTAGTAGAATCAAAATAGAATTTATGGTAACATTTGTGCCTTAATCGATTACGTAGATTGTTTAATCAATTAGATTTTTTTTTTTTGTTGTTAGTCTAGTGGCCAACCGCCCAACACATTCAAATAAACACATACCGGGAGTCCTTGTGAGCTTAGTTCAGTTATTAGGGCAATACATAATATATGGAAGGTTGAAAATTCGAAACTCGGCCACCACCAAATAAAAAACACACACGGGGAATTTGTTTATAATGAGCCAAAAAATGTCACGGCATCCCTTAAATAAACAATAAAAATTAATCATTTAGACTTTTAATACCTTAAGTTTTGTTGGATACCGATATCTCATAGACAAAATTAATTATTCAAAATTTATTTACTTGTTAAATTAATTATACATAAAAATGACATGTTATCAAATGATTGGATGTTGATTAGAAAATTTAGTCATTTAAATTTGATGGTAAGTTTTTGTCACACCATTTTAGTTGTCTTCAAATGGATGTACATATATCGCTAGTCTTTCAAAAACTAAAATTGAATTTCTTTATGTTGGACTAAACTATATCTTTTTTTATTTTTGTTAAGGATCACATTGAGTATTATTCACTTATGATTTTATTTCAAAATTAAGTAAAAAGCCTATATTGATCTTGCCACCAAAACAATTTCTTGTTTTTAAATTACACGCAACATGAAAGCTTGTGGGTTTCGTGGGGGGGTGGGGGGCGCGTAACCTATCATATGAAATATGGGACCCACTTGTTCTAAATGACCATATTACCCTCGAAACTTCAAGTTAGATTCTTTGTACAATGTACACGAACTAACACACAAACTGAGAACAAGATTGAATGCGGTTTTTCCGCCGAAAATAATTTGTGCGTGTGCAATGATGTTTTACACCAATTGGATCCTAACTAAGGTGTATATACTCGTTTTTTATTTTGAGGTGATCGGTGTTCGAACTCCAGATTTTATACGTATTATATATTGTCAGCTTACGGAGACGTATTTAGACTTGTTTAAACAAAGGAACTTGTTTTAGGTGTGAAGAGCGAATTTTCAACCAAATAATTTTATGATAGCTGTCAAACAAAATGAGTTTATAACATTTTTCATCAACACAAAACTGCTTCAACAAGTTTAGAAGCCAAAAACGCGATCTTCATCTTTATCAGCTTAACTAAACATTCATTATTGAATTTATTATATTATATACTTATCATTAAATTAAACCTTTTGAGGTATACTTTTAACTTAAAATGTTGGCTTAAAGTTCTAACTTGAACCGCTTGGCCTTTAAGACGACCCATCATGAATAGTGTGTACGATTTGATGTTTATCATTGATCGACGACGTAAGAATACATTGACGATATATAAATGAACCCATCATTTATACCTAAATATAGTTTTTTTTTTGGTACAAATACCTAAAAATAGTTAACAAAGAGTAATTATATAGTATGATCTAGAACAAAAATTTAAAAAATATAATTTTGATCTAACCGTCATTCATGTTGTCATTTGTTTTCGTTTACCAGTCAATATATTGTGTTATGTTAGGTGCTTAAATTTTGCAACACGTCAATATAATTTTGATCTAACCCTTAACATTTGGGTTATGTTAGATTTTCAATTTTTGACCAACCTATTTCTAGGTCTTTATATAGAACATTTTTCTGAGTACATATATAACCTTTTTTTTTTGTCAATTGATTTTGCGAACACTATGTCAAATAGTCAAACTCACTTTTATACCTAAGCTAGTGATTTTGTAAACCAACATAACCAATAGTAGAAAATGTATTTCTTGCTGGTCTAGCACCTTACAAGTTTTTCATAAACAATTGTGTTGAATAAATATTAAATTTTGGGTTAATTAAATGTATAGTCTCTATAAATATCTAAAATTTTATTTTTAGTCCTACAAAACAAAACTCAATTATCTTCTTAGGCATAGGAATTATGAAATATACTTTAAAACAGGTCATAATAAGATGTTTTGTACAAATAAGCTGTTTTGAATAAGCTGTTTTTTGAAAAGAGGTCGTAATAAGCTGTTTTGTATAAATAAGCTGTTTTGAATAAGTTGGTTTTGAAAAGGAGATCGTAAGAAGTTGTTTTGCATAAATAAGTTGTTTTGAATAAACTATTTTTTGAAAAGAGGTCATAAGAAGCTGTTTTGTATAAATAAACTGTTTTGAATAAGCTGTTTTGGAAAAGAGGTCACAATAAGCTATTTTGGATAAATAAGGTGGTTTGAATAAGCTGTTTTTGAAAAAGAGGTCGTATTAAGCTGTTTTGCATAAATAAGCTGTTTTGAATAAGCTATTTTTGAAAAAGAGGTCATAATAAGCTGTTTTGGATAAGTAAGCTGTTTTGAATAAGTTGTTTTTGAAAAAGAGATCGTAATAAGCTGTTTTGCATAAATAAGCTGTTTTTTATAAGCTATTTTTGAAAAAGAGATCGTAATAAGTTGTTTTGTATAAATAAGTTGTTTTGTATAAATAAGTTGTTTTGCATAAGCTGTTTTTTGAAAAGAGGTCTGAATAAGCTGTTTTGGATAAATAAGCTGTTTTGAATAAGTTGTTTTTGAAAAAGAGATCGTAACAAGTTGTTTTGCATAAATAAGTTGTTTTGAATAAGTTATTTGTGAAAAAGAGATCGTAATAAGTTGTTTTGTATAAATAAGTTGTTATGGATAAATAAGTTGTTTTGAATAAGCTGTTTTTTGAAAAGAGGTCATAATAAGCTATTTTGCATAAATAAGTTGTTTTGAATAAGTTGTTTTTTGAAAAAGGTCATAATAAGTTGTTTTGTAAAAATAAGCTGTTTTGAATAAGTTGTTTTTGTAAAAAAAAATATTATAATAATTTGGTCATGTCTAAAATTCGAATTTTGAATTATTATGATAGCAAAATTGTCAATTTGTATGTTTAACCCCCCCCAAAACCCCCCAATTTTGGGGAACTTTAAAATTGGACAAATGAATCCCTTCAAAACCCCCCAAAATCTTTCCCAATTTTTTTTAAAACTCGCAAACAAGGGTTTACCTCTCCATAAGCCTTTCCTTCCCCTCCCTTCCCCTCCAAAACTCAACTCGCAAACAAAGCCTAAGTGGTCTCCAAAATTTAGCATTCACAATTATAAACAATCTCATGTGTAAGTCTGGATCAGATTGATAGATCTCCCTCAAGAGTATTGGAGACATACAACTTTGTTTGAAATTGCTAATGGGGCGGGAACCACTATAACGTTAGATGATGCGACTAAGAATCACACTTTTGGCCATTTTGCAAGGATCTTGGCTGATCTTGACCTTTCCAAAAGAATTTTTAATAAGATTATGGTTGAACGTGAAGGGTTTTCCTATTATGTTTAAATTCAATATGAACGGCTTCCTGAATACTGAAACAATTGTGCTACATTTGGTCATTCCATCTGTCAATGTAAGTGGTTACATAACAATTATAACCTTTTCAAGGAGGTTGCTAAGAAACAAAAAAAAAAAAAAAAAAAAAAGAATGTTCACAAGGGTGAGGCATCTGATACTATGAAGCACCCCATTCCTCAACAGGCTAGACAACATGAGGTTGAACTATCTAATGCTATAGTGCAACAATAAGATTGCAGCAAAATCATTGTAGATGAGGATCCACTTATTATTCATATTATACAGTCTAGAGAGATGGCAACTACAATGCAAGTAGGAGATGCTATTAAGTTTGTGGAAGAGACATCTTCTATTTCTGTTGAAACTCTTCCTGAGTAAGTTGTGCAGGTGGAAGACACCTTAGCTTTGGCTAAGATACATAATGGGAACCAACAGAGCAATTCTTTAGTTGATATGCGTATCACTGACCCTTTGTGTGATGCAGTGACTGATATGGATTACGGTAATGATCATACACTTGATGACTTTGAGCAGGAATTGGGAACGAATAATTCTGTAATTGGGACAAACTTTAGTGCAAATGTTATTCATGATATGCAAGTTTTAGGACTTGTTCCTTATGTGGCCCAACAAACTATGAATTTTTTGAGTGACTCTTGGGCTAACATGGGTCAGAAAGAAGAAACTGCTGATTTGACAAGAGACACAGGCCAACCATTCCAACTGGTGGTCCCAAGAAAGAAGAAAAGCAAGAAGCAGCAGTCTGATGCGAGCAAAGGTTTCAAGGTGGGCACTTCTAGTCGTTTGCCTCGCTAGCTCTTTAGCAGGTCTCTTATCTCTTATTTTTTGGGGTTTTCCTCTTTGTTTTTTCTTTTCCTGTTTCTGCTTTTAATTTTATTGAGGGTATTGGTTTTGTCCCTTCACTCTTTGTATTTCGTTCTTTTTATATTTGATTAGGGTTCTGCAGGAGGAGACCCATCTGCATTCCCTTCTTTTTGCTTTAAAATAAAAAATAAAAAATCCTAACCATCAATCATCATTCTTCAATCTCATAAGATTTTCTATACTTAAGAGAGACAAATATATAAGGTCTAAATAATAGATAACACACGTAGACATAGATAAGTGTGACCCTACTTTTTCATTTAATTTATACATATGGACGAGACAACACTCACTGAGGTTCTTCAATGAAGGTAGGGAGAACAAGAAAAATAAGAAAGAGACTAGGATTTAAAATTAGTAGTGAGGACCATAAAATATATTTCTAATTATTGATAGGGATTCTGATAAAAAAAATTATTGATAGGGGGGATTGCGTAAAAAAAAATGATATGGATCACAATGTATCCTATAAAATCATTGATATATATTTTCAAAACATAAAAGTGCTTTTGACATATAAAAATGCTTGGCACTGTATTTATTTTTATGCAATGTTCTATTAAATTTCTCTATATATGTCAATCAAATCAGAACAACACTTAATTGGATGTATTTTATAGTTTCTCTTAAGAGCAAGGTTTTAGACTGTATTTTATCTCGTGTATATTCAACATAAAGAAACAAGGTTCAAAGCTGCAAAATTATCTAAGTTTATGATTAAAGTTGTTGAGTTCGACAGATACTATAAGTTTTTGACATAAGTTACGGTTCGACAAACATTGAAAGGTTTCGACGGAAAGATGGAAACTGGCAAACATTTGATTTAGCAAAGAAGTTGGTTTCAAGTAATTTCAAGTGTCCAGACACGTGGAAGGCATGCAGTTTTCGACGAAAATATGAAGTTTTTAGCAGTTTAGTTTTTGCAGTTATTTTCTCTCTATGTATATAGATAGTAGTTTTTCATTTGAAAAAAAGTCACAAATCACTTATAAAATTCTTGCATTCGAAGTACCGCCGTCCAGATAAAAGAGTCACAGAATGTATGTAATCTGATTTGTCGAACCACATTTAATTCAATGCAATACAATTTACTTTTTTTTAGTTTTCTGCGTTTACTCTTTTAAGTCTTTTACTTGCATTTTTTTTACTTATCTATGTTGAAAGACAGTTTATCTTCATACAAAAAACGATTTTTTTTTCATCTTGTTCATAAAGCAACCTATGAATATGATGAACATTCATACATTTTCTGGAAAAAGATTGCACAACATGTCCTAAGATTTCTGATTTGATCACGCTTGTAATAATCAAAATTAGTTTTATTGTTTACCAAAAACAACCGGTAAACCCAAGGATATAGGTTGCAATGAATTGGCATCGAAGATTGGATCCAATAAGTTAGTGAGGCCCAAAGGATCTTCATTAGTTTAAAATATTAATGACTCACTACTTTTTAGGAAGAATCTAGAATAATACTCCCTCCATTTTAAAATGAAAGTCTTTTTAGCCAAAAAAATTGTTTTAAAATGATTGTCACTTGTACTTTTCAACGTAGGATTATTACTTTACTTTAAATTGTACCCTCTAATTAATTGAGTGTACACTACTTCCAAAACATTACACCAATTGTAAATAAAACTAGTTTAGTAAAATTGTATGTCTTTCGACATCATTATTACATTTCTTAATTTGTATGTAAAAAAACCTTAAGTGACACTTATTTTAAAACAGATGGAGTATTATATATAAGATCTTGTACTCATACTCTCTTTTTTAGAATCATCGACGAAGTTTAATTCTCTTTTCCTTATTCATCATTATTAGAAAGTTCTCATTCTCTTGCCTATAATAGAGAAATGATTTTTACCCGATCATTACCCTTATCAATTTTTTATGGATAAAACTTGGGTGACATTGTGGTTGGTGACATTTGTGACATTGATCAACCACAATGTCACAAATGTACAAAGAAACAAAAAATATCATGAAAGAGAAAGAAGACAGACACTTGTGACATTGTGGTTGACCAATGTCATAATGTCACCAACCACGATGTCACTCAAGTGCTATCCAATTTTTTATATTGTGTCAAATATTTACATCAAAATATTAGAGTTTCTAAAAGTGTTGCATGGTAAACACGTATGAGATTTGTAACATGTTTAAGAAAAAATGTTTGTACAAGTCTATTTTATCGGTTAATATTATCAAATTGTCATTTGTTTGTATGTGTATTAAATTTGACTTTTCATATTTCAAGACAAGTTAGTAGTATTAATTAGGGGTTGTTTAAGAAAAAAATAATAAATACATATAGTAATTTAAAAAGGAGTTTATATTTAAAGACAATTTTTTAATCAAAAATGTGTTTAGTTATAAAAACCGAGGAGCATCGAAGAACAAATAAACAAGTAAAAAAAGTCCCGCGAGTGAATAGTTATCTTTTTTCCTATCCATATTTTTGGGCATTTCCTCTGCCATTTAACATTTTTACCATGAATTTTTTATAACTAGACTCTAACCCGTGCGATGCACGGATTTTTGTAGAGTTTCATATATAAAGTATCAAATTGGCTATATTATTAATCCTAGAGTTACATTTAAACTCAGAAACAATCAAACTAAGTGACAATTAAGAGTGATCGACATGCACAATCTCAAAGAAGCAAATTAACAACATTTAGTTTGCATTAACAAAAATTAATATGGAAATCAACAAAAATGAATATGGAGTCAAAGTCATTACTTTGCCAAAACAAAGTAATGTTATAGTGATTTTTACAAATAAAAAGTCAGAACAAAAACTTCATGTAATATAATATAGGAGAAATAAAGAGGCCGACAAAGTTACAGGAAAAAGTGAAGTTTCTAATGAAAAAATTATCATATGGATCAGTCAAATTATCTACAATTTTAAAGATGCAACTTTAATATCGTAACACGTAGTTAGCGTACACAAAAAAAAATAAAAATAAAAAAGAACTACTATCAATAAAGGTACCGCTAATAATAAAAAATAATTGTTATGAGAGAGGAAACAGTTAGGGCGGTTGGAGCTTTTAAAAAAATGTTTTAGTTATGTATTTCATTTTTGGAAGCAACAATATTTCAACAAAAATAGAAGTGGCATAGTGGTTATAGTTGTAAACCATAAGTATATGGTACCTAGTTCAATTCCTTGCAAACTCTTTTTTTCATAACATTTATATATATTAAGATAAAAATAAAAAGTTTACCATGAATTTTTCGTCTCAACTACCTTAACTCAAATAGGTAACAACAAAAATGAAATTCAACAAGAAAAAAACGAACAAAAATGAATTGAATTGCGTTGTTCTCTTTTCTCAATCTAATCAATTCACTTGCTCTCTCCTTAACATTTGAGACAAGATCCCCACTAAAATGGAGTTTCTTCTGTAGGGCCAAACTATATCTTAATTTTCTTTCGTAAGGATCACATTGAGTATTATTCACTTATGATTTTATTTTTAAATTATGCAAAAAAAAATAAAAGCCTATCTATTGATTAATTAGGAACCAAACTGTTGGTTCGTATTGACCTTAGCAATCAGAATCACATGCCAACAATTTTATTATTTAATAGGGTTAAATATGTTATTTAGTCTCTATAAAATTGAGACCTTTTAAGTTTTGTCTTTTTTTTAATTTTAATAACTTTTTTTATCCCTACAAAAAAAATTACTTACAATTTTAGTTTTTGCTAAAAAAAAATTTGTTTAATTATCTTTAAACTCTTAAATTTTTTTAACGAATTTTTTTAGATAAGTTTGGAGGACTATGAAAGGTTCAATTATTAAAATCTAGATTTTTTTAAACATGAAATGAATTAAATATAAATTTTTTAAATGACAAAAGTTCAAGGTAAAAGTAACAAAAATATGGATATAGAAATCAATTTTTTTGCGATAATTTTTTATGAAAGAACTTTTAATAATGTTTTTAACACGTTTGAAAAAAATGTTGAAAATCTTAAGAGCTTAAGTATAAATTAAACAAATTTGAATTGAGTAAGAACTAATATTAAATGCAGAAATTTTTTATAAGAACTAAAACAACTATTAAAATTAAATAAAGACTAAACTTAAAAGGTTCCAAATTTGTTCCAAATTTACGGGGACTAAAAACATATTTAAACATTTTTAATAACACACCATATGAAAGTTGGAAATGGAGTGTGGGTTTCGTGTGGCGTGAAAGGCGCGTGTAATATCCACCTTATGGTTGTGCGCGTGGGTTCTCTGCGTCGGCACTAGTGTGACCCAGTTATTCACCAAACGTGGGGCCTACCTTTTTGAAATGACAATATTAACCTCCAATCTTCAAGTTAGATTCTTCCTTGCAACACGACGTGCACACGAACACAGAACAAGATGGGCTGCGGCTGAAAAAAAATTTAAAATGTAACGAAGCTTTACAGCATCAATTAATTGAATTAATTTTGTAAAAAAATAAGTTAATTTAATTTCAAGTTTAAAGTCAGACTTTTGTACATCAACTTCTAGTTACTTCCGATTGAGTTATACTTGGACCATTTACAATGATTCACACTTTCAACATTCAGTTTTTCTCTTCCCACACTCAATATTATTTTCTCTTTTCTATTCAACATTCGTTCAACTTTTACCCTCTCCATTGGTTTTTTCATTCAACACTTTATCCCACCACTTTTTATTTCATATTCTTATTTAATTTTATATTTTTGCTTTTTTATTACATAAAATTATAATTATCGATTTTAATTAAATTAAAATAATAAACACTTAACAATTTATTATTTGTTTTTTTTGAAAAACAAAATTTATTTAAATAATTTATTTTTATTTTCTTATCTTAAAATGAAATACAATAAACTAAGATTAAGATAGTGAAAAACTTGGTTTAAATGATTATTATTGGATAATTAGAAGAATTCTGAGTGTTGAAATGATTATTATTGGGATCCATTTCACCAAAAAGATGTTTAAAACTTCAAAAAAAAACCTAATAAAAAAATAATAATAAGATTAAGATAGTGAAAAACTTGGTTTTTTTTTTCTGTGTCCAAATTAAATGAACCAAGTCTCTATTTATAGAAAAATAAATCATGAACTTTGGTAAAAAAAAATTTAAAAAAATAATAATTTGCAATGGAATAATTGAGTTCAAATTATTAAGATGAGAAAAATTCAGACAACCAATCAGAATCAACCACGTGCCACCCAGTTATACACAAAGCATTTTCTCTCTCCGCGCTCTGCACCCTGACGCACTCCAGTCGGCGCGTGTGGCCCACACGTCAGTTTTGGCCAACAATAGCGCGCCACGTGTCCCTCTGCATCAGGCTTCAACATAGTTGAACTCATTCAACTCCTCTCTCCTCCACGTCATTTTTCTCTTCTCTTCAACACACCATTGCATTGCACATGGTCTTACACACCCAAGAAGCTAAACATTATACTTAATTATTTCGGTACTATTTTTCATGTATGTAAACATCAATTACAATAGATGAGATATTCGGTGGAGCTGTCTATGAGGAGCTCCAAGAATACTTCAAAATGACTAAGGCGAAAATACAATATGTAGGCTAGAATGAATTAATCTCCCTTGCTTTTTAAGTGCCATCTTTTATAGGCATCATTTTCTTGATCTAATGAGCCTCTCTATGGATGTAAACGCCCATTAGCATAATTGGTTACTCTTTCTCTTTGCATCTTCTCTGTACATGACACGTGGAGCTGGAGCACGTGTAGCTTACGTCACTTGTCAGCGTAGGACGCGCGGCACACCATGAAACACTTCTTAAAGACCACAACTTTCACTTGGACAGTAACGTGAGGAAGAAGTGAAGCTCTACTTGACCTGAAGAGTAGAGCTGAGCTAGGCATGCTGAAGGGTCGAGCTGAGTTGGGCATGATAAAGGGTAGAGCTTAGCTGGACATGCTGAAGGGTAGAGCTTAGCTGGACATGCTGAAGGGTCGATCTGAGTTGGGCATAGTGAAGAGTATAGTTGGGTTGGGCATGCTGAAGGGTGGAGCTGAGTCTGGCATATTAAAGGGTGAAACTTGATTTGAACGATCATGTTGAGCTAATCGCGCTGAAGGTGGAGCTCTCATGTCCTGAACAATCAAGTTGAGCTGGATATGTTGAATAGTCAATGTATAGTAAATGTATAGTAAAGTCCATGTAGTATGGTCCTCTATACCAATCAACAGTCCACCAAGTGTCAAGCCTTTCAAGGCATAGACGTTAGGGATGGAAATAGGCCAGGCCGGCCTACAGGGGCCTACAGTCTAGCCTACGGCAGGCAGGCCAGGCCAGGCCAGGCTTTTTTCTTAAAGAGACAAGGCCTAGGCTTTTTTTTTAAGCCTATTTAGCTTAAAAGGCCAGGTCACAGGCCTCTCAAAAAGCCTCTTAAGCCTATTAGGCCGACCTATTTAAGTAATATGAATAATATTATTTATTATTATATTATATTTTGTACTTTGAATTAAAATATAAATTTGTAAACTTTTTCAATAATTTAAGTTTTATTAGTATACATTAATTTTTTGCATACATAAATGTATTATTATAAAACAAGAATAGAAATATGATACAATATATAGTCGAATTCCCTAAAACCTCGTGTTGATTATCAAAAGAAAGTTTAATCTAATTGAACTATTAGTTCGCTAGTCCATTTAAACTTAGATCGCATTGCTTATTTAAATATGCTCATAAGATATAGGCTTTTAAACAGGCTAGCAGGTCGTATCAAACTTTCAGAAGGCCAGGCTCAGACCTAAAAATTAGGCCTATGACAAGCCGCAAGCCAGACTTAGGCTTTAAAAAAAAAATGGCAGGCCAGGCTTAGGCCTTGTAAAGCCTAACTCGGCGTAGCCTATTCCCATTCCTAGTAGACGTTTGTTCTTCACATGGTCGACCTATACCGGTCCAACTATGTTTAATTTCAACAACTAATAAAAAATTGATATTCAATCTGAGTCAGGAACCAACGCTATTGTTTGACACAACTCGAATATGATTATCTGTAGTGATGGAAATATATGAAAAATCAAAAAGAAAATCAAATATTGTTTTCTAAACAATAGAAATCATGATAATATTTATTTTTTCTTTCACTCAAATTAATTATTTTCTTGACAACTTATATTACCTAATATTTGTTTTTTTTTGGTGAATACATTATCTAAACTAATACTTATAATAAAATAAAATTAAAAAAAAAATCGACAAACATAAAAATAATTATTATTATCTTATGAATTTGATGTTAACAGGTAGAGGTGTTTTTCTTTCGCGAATGATTTAAGCATTTAAGGTTGAGTATACCCAAATGTTGGTATGGGTAAGGATCATGTGGGCATCTTACGTGTGGCACTAATAAACTAAACCAATGCAAAAGGGGTTAGGTAAATTTGAAATTAAGATTGGCCATTTGGGGGAAACAAGGACTATTTTGATCATCGAAAATTTGGAACCAAGGTAAAGAATGGAGGTAGTAGTTGAGTTTAAGTAATTGTATTGCTGTTTTTATAGCAAAAAAGTGTGGTGTTGGTTATTATGCTAAAATAATGCTAGTATTTGTGACGTATCACTTCTGTGTCTTCCACGTGAGAGCCTTATAAACCATGGCTCAATAATATCAAATTGAAAAATATATTATTTTTTTTACAAAAATTGAAAAACGTTTGAAAATCAGAAGAAAAAAAATAACTTAAAAAATTCTACGTTCACCCAAAAAAGACAACTTCAAAATTCTACACGGACTTAGCAAGAGAAATTTCTTATCATAAAAAAAAAAAAATCTTCCACAAAAATAAAAAGAGAAAAATAAAATAGAAAGCGGCATTTATTTCGATAAAAAATCTTAATTACATTTTGTTTGTCTTACTATTTTGACTCACTCATAGAATGTATGTTTATATTTCAAATCATTCAGTTTTATTTTCTATTTTAAAAGTTTGAACTTAAAATATTGACATGTCATATATAAATCGAAGTAAGGGTTTTACCCGAACTTCACGGTTAGTGTATGCCACGTCACTATTTTGAAATGGGTAAGCAATTATGTGAGTGATTCATAATAAGAGGATTAAAAACGTAATCTAGTCACGTGAGCATATCTCAGTTGGTAGAGACATTACATAATTTATGTAGAGATCGGAGTTCGAACCTCGGACACCCAACTTCTCCACATTTAATTGTGTGAGCTCCAACTACTAGACCAAAAAAATCGTAATCCAATCTCAAAAATAATTTTTCATATAAAAGAGACATATTCATGTGTGCGTGGGGTTGTTTAATTTCGGATTTTGGTTTGGATATTTTGTTAATCATTATTAAGCTGATGTGTCAAAAAAAAAGAAACAATATTTTCGTCTCCATTCCAATTAATTTCTTTTGCCATTGTAGGGTAATTTTTTTATCCCAAAAATTTAGAATGAGGTAACTGTGTCTTAGTCCCTTTCAAGTTTAATGCTTATCTTTTCACCATTAAATCAAACATTTAGAGTCATAAAACATTTTTTTTAGACAAAAGAAAAAATATATTAAATAAAAATAAAGTGATAAAGAATTGCGGACATTAGACCTGACACAGAACAACCAAATTGGGAATACATCGTGATAAAACATCTAGGTGAAACAACCCTAATCAATTCTAACAAAACAAACACTCTACATGTGCGCAACCTAACGAACCAACGCACGAGTGCGAAATCGGATTACAAAAGACATGAAGAGTGAGTGTCCGTAGGATAAAAGAGGGCTTTAATTTGGCGAATGGATCTATCGCCAACACGGTAACAAGATCCATGTACCAGCAACCTACTGAACAAAACAACTAACATAAAGCTCTTTCGAGCATAACAGTCCGAGAGCAGTCACAGGGACTCAGACGAATAAGAAGACGATACCAGAGTGGAGGCTGCCCCGACACATGAAGACCTGTAGATCTCAACAGACCTGAAAATATCAGAAAATTAAGCACAAGAACACCAACCAACTAGTTTCTACGCTTTTGAACTCAGATCGAGGGATGAGTCCAAAGTGTTGTTGACCAAACAACCATTTCGACCTAATAGAACCAGACTCGTACGGGTTCACAAAACCAAACCAGTGCAAAACGGCCAAATCTGCAAACACCAAGCTATGAACCAAACAAAACAAAATAACAACATAAACACTGATAAAAAAAAACACAAAACAAGCAAGCAAAACACACAGACTACCAAAGGAGTCTGCCACCAAAACCAAACAACAAAAACCACGAACCTCCACCCAAACACCACGACGGCAACAAGAGATTAAAACGTGCACGGAGGTGAAACCAAACCCCGAATTGACCAGATACCTCTGGCTGTGTTCACCATCGCAACCTCCTTATACTACTCGAACCAGAACCAAAACGGTAGATGAAAACAAGGCTAAAAAAAGGCGGCGACAGCAAACCACGAGCTGGAGAATGATGGTGATGCCGCCGTACGGCTGAGCACGCCATCACCGGCGTTAGATCTACATCTTGCAAGAACATAATTGGATTCGAAAGGAGAAAAGCTAGGAGGCGGAAGGAAAAAAGGTTTTCTTAGAAAGAGGTGAGGGCAAATCTCAGAGAGAGAGAGAGAAAGAGCAAATTTCAAGCCGTAAATAAATGACAATGGAATTTTTCGAAATGAAAAATAAAGAGAGATGATTGCGCAAATAAATCTCTCAATTGTTTAGATAGAAATTGATGCATGCCAAATAAGGGTGGATCGTCGTGGTTCAAATAATACTTTTTTAATGAATTGAATAATATTTACTTAATTAGTGAATAAATTTTGTTGAAATAAAAATTTACCAAATAATTACAATATAAAGTTTATAAACTCACTGTGATGCCTCCTCTTTCTCTTGGTATATTGAAAAAAATGTTATTTATTGATCAATTAGGTTAATAACAATGGTTTAAAATTAACCCACTTTGGTTGGTATGGTGGTATTTGAAGCTTATCTTGCTCTAACTTAGCTTGTTTAGATGATGTTAGTGCAAGTTTATTTGATGCTAGCTTATTTTGACGATGTTTCATTGCTAGTTATCCTGCCTCTTGTCATTTTAGCCTTAAAACATGTTAAAGCACCTTAGCATTGTATGTCTCTAGCATCTTGTAATTCCGTGTGGTTCAAGAAAACTCATTCACATTGTCAAAATCATTTTTTGCATATGTGAATCGATTCATTTTCGTCTGAATCGCATCACACAAAGTTTCTGACTTTGTGTGAATCGATTCATGCAACCTTGAATCGATTCACTTTTGAATTGACTCAAAATTGATTGAATCATATCTCATAATCTTTTTGACTTGTGTTGAATCGATTCAAAATACATTGAATCATATCAATCTTCATCCTGGGTTCTTTTGAATCGATTCAAAGCTTGCATGATACACATCAATCTTCATATCTTTTGTCTCTTGCCCAGCTTTGAATCAAACTGTATGAATCGATTCAAGCATTTAATGAATCGATTCACATAGTTATTTTCAAACGAAAATTTGAACTTCGTCCCTCTTTCTATATATACTCACTTCCTCATAAATTTCAAATTATTGAATCATTTGCATCTATTCTCCCTAGGTGTCAAAAACTTATTGTTCATAAATTCTTCAAGAGTAAACACTTTTTCTTAGAATTACTTTGTGCTTTGAGTCATATGATTTGCTAGGGTGCTAGTAGGGATTATAAGTTGGTTCTTTCAAGGCAATTGTTTGGGCTTAATCAAGGCTCCAAAGTGAAGTGAATAATCTCATTCCACCTCCAAAGGTCTTGGGGGTCTTTCTAATTGATCTTGCAATCGAAGGGGATTCGTTTACCGGACGTAGCATCGAAGACTTGAATGAAGAGTTCGAAGAAGTGCACGGGTAATCAAGGTTTCGAAGATTCAAGAAGCACCAAATTCAAAGGTTATTTGAAGTTTGGGGGAGTGTTTACATATGGGTTGAAGAACTAGGATTGTTCGAAGGAACTCTTGTAATCACATTTGTATTCAACATTGTTACTATTAGTGGATGACCTTGGTGGAGAGGTTTTTCACCAAGAAGAGTTGACGTAGCCTGAAGCGAGGACGAAAGGGTAAACAACTATAAAAATATTGGTGTCGTTCTCTTTTCCTTTGAAGGTGAGAAAAACACAAGAAGGGGGGTTGAATTGTGTTAGCTTTTTCTTCGTTTTCTCCTACTGAAGTCACTGATCAGAACCAGATAGATTTCAGCTTCTTATGTGATAATCATAATCTAAATGCAGCGGATAAAAACACACACACACACACACAGAGAAGAAGAAGAAGAAGAAGAAGAAGAAGAAGAAGAAGAAGAAGAAGAAGAAGAAGAAGAAGGACACAAAGCAATTATACAGGTTCCTTCCACAAATCGGAAGTAGTCCTATCCCTCTTGCACTTCCAAGGAGAGTTCACTAAAATGTAATATCTGATTACAACTGCTCACTGCTACAACTTAGCAAGAGACTTCAAATTACTCAAGCACAACTGCAAGAGATTTCCTATGCTCAAGAACACAATCAAGAGACTTACTATGCTCAAGCACAATTGCAAGAGACTTCTGTTCAAACAGAATTACACAGAAATTTGTTTGAGGCTAGACACTTGATATACAATCAGTGGTGTTCACAATGTAAATCAGATACAGACTCTTAAGACTCTAGAATTTCTAAGATTTGAAGTTTGATAAGAAATTCTAAGTGAACTTTTGATGTGAAAAAATTTCAGCAGTGTTTTGGCACTGATTAAATTGTTGTATGAGTCTTGAGTGTTCAAACAACAAGTCTTCACTCCTTTATATAGAGGTGTGAAAGATACGTTGGAAATCGCAAGCACATCAAATAGAGTCGTTTGAAACTTGATCAGATCACCAATGATCTTATGCCTGATTTGGTTATTGTCCTATGAAGGATCAATTTCAAATCCATTCCATGTATGGAGGAACACCGTTGCAGGCACAGCTGTTGTTCTTGTACTAGCAGACACAAAAACAGAGTAGTGGAGATAGTGGTTGTACACTTCGTACAAAATTCCTTTTTCAACGCTCTCAACTGAATAAGCATCCAATGCCTTCAAATTCATTTGAAATAGTCGTCATTTTATTCTCCCAATCTTCTACAATGACAGGCGTGATTTAATCTTCATTAGAACAATATTTTGAAGTTCTTCAGTCTTCCAGCTTCTGATGATCTTCAGATGCTTCTGATGACGTCAGCTTCTGAAGAGAGTGCTTCTGATGACGTTAGCTTCAGGACCACTTGTCTTAAGAACCTCTTTTCTTCAGCTTCTTCAAGCTTCCTTCTTGTTGATTCCATTGCTCTCATTTGTTCTTTCAGGACCTATGCTTCAAAGAGACACTAAATTTTTGTCTATGGTCCTGCATACTTGAACAAATATTAGCATATCCAATTGACACTTTTAATACCTTGTTATCATCAAAACTCAAAGGGTAATGTTAACATCCATATCCTCTTTAATTTTCGTAAATTGTATATGTTAATTGATTAATTGATAGTGTATAAAATTGATAATTGATCTCAGTGATTTTTTATAAAAATTGATTTAACTCCTTGAGTTAGGTTTTACTATTGTGCTTGGATCAATTAGTTTAAATTCTTATACAATTCATCAATTGCATATACATTATGTTTTGATTGATAACTTGTTATATTTCATTTTAGGTTTGGATTTGAAATTGTCTAGTTTTGCAAATTGTCAAGATTTATTAATATTTGATTGTAATAAGATTTACATTGTGAACTTCTCAGTTCTATTGTAAATCTCATTGACACATAGTCTTTAACTTTTTGTAATTGTTGTGATTGTTCAAACTTGTTTCTGATTAGTCAAAACATTTCAAATCATTTTGATAAAACTCCGTAAAACCTTTTAAAACCGCTATTCACCCCCTCTAGCGCGCACCTTATTGGCCATATAGACAAACAATATTGGCGTAAGACCTGGTTGGTTGGTAGTGTACTCCTCTTCAAGGTCTAACATTCGATTCTCTCCGGTGCCAATTTGGATGAGCTAGTTTAACTTCTTAAAAAAGCAATAGTTTAAAATTGTAATAATAAAAAACTTTTAAAAAAAAATTACGATAATTTTATTGTTTTTTTAAGATAATTTCCTTTTTTTTTAATTTAATAATAATAAGCAATTTTAATTTATTTTTTTTGGAACAATTTTATACTATTATTATTAACCTAATTAAGAGTTAGTTAGTAATTAAGAGTAGTAGAGTAGTGTGTGTGTGTGGGTGTGTATATATATATATATATATATATATATATATATATATATATATATATATATATATATATATATAATTAATA
>Ga0228711_1001831_pt1 | contig 31933 bp, 32 predicted proteins | sample MedpolnodulmetaG_2_FD_177996 | JGI IMG/M metagenome (GOLD analysis project Ga0228711, IMG submission 177996) | Root nodule microbial communities from Medicago polymorpha collected in Santa Monica, California, United States - brown nodules | ecosystem: Host-associated > Plants > Roots > Nodule... | reverse complement strand
ACCTAAAAAGGTCGCTACCTTAGCCTTTGCCAAGTTTCGGTTTCAAAAACATGTAATAGTAAAATATAAATCAAAAGAACATATAAATAAACAAATTGAGATAGTATCACATCACATATATAATATTCAAAACCTTTAAGGATGACTATAATATATGAGCTCAATCTTAATAGCCACAAAATAATCGCAATGTAACATTTAAATCTTCACAAATATAATATTACAATTCAATCCAAATTAGACACAACAAAACAATCAAATAATAACATTTAATATCTTCAAGCATATATTATCATAAACTAATATATGCTCTTGTATCATCTTTTCAATTAGGAACTTTATCCTTTGGTACTCGTCTTTGAGTGACCATATATGTTATTTTTTTTGAAACAACAAATTTTATTTAACAATCGGATCTCTGCTCAAGATGAATAGAGACCGGTGAAATTGAGAATACAAACTAAAGGTGTCGTACAAAGGCGGAACACCCGAAAATAAACACCCTAAAAAACACCCCTGAGAAACATCTATCGTCACTACTCACCCCAAAGAAACACCCCTAAAAAATAAACTTCCAATCCTCAACACCAAAGCAGAGCCACATCCAAAAAGCTCCTATCCGAGAAAATCATTCAGCTTCCACCACCTCTCGACCTCCGATCCACCGAAAGAAACCATAAAAAGCCCAAAACCAAACTAGAGCCAAAGAACTGACTTTCGATCTTGAATCAAAAGTGCTCGGCCCACTAGACTTTAGACCAAATCAGAAGGGCCCCCCTCACCCTCGGTATACCAGAGAAACACCAAATCAAGCCAAACAAGAATGCCGCTAGACACCGACTCCCGATCTCAAAGCAAAATTAACCGGCCCACCGGAAACCAACACACAAACAGTAAGACAAAGGACATGATAAGCGGTGGTGCAAACAACAAACAAATCAAAAGGAAAAGGCTCAGCTCAATGGGACCCTCTCCCTCTAAACACCCTAAACACCTTAACAACTCCAAAAACGCAAACCAGAGCTAGTGACGACGAAACCAGGACCCGAGTAACAGAGGTAGCCTCCAAAAGAAAACGCCCCCAACAAACACCTACCTCTTCACCTACAACAACACCATCCACCCCTAATAAAGCTCCCTACAAAACGAACACACAGTGACCTCAGGGTGGTCTGCCACCAAAACAAGCAGAGTCTGTAAGCCCACGGCCACCGGCGCGAACAACCACAATCACCACGATCCTTACGACGACAAAACGATCCAGGAGTTTGTTAAAGGAGGATTAATCGTGAATGAAAGAGATTATGTCATACCTGCAGCCGCCGAAAAACGAACCACTCATTACAAAGAATTATGAAATTTCCCTCTTGATTGTTATAGGGGGAGATTTTATAGTCGCTCCATTTTGCACATGCGATCTCCTCCGTGATAATTTATCATGTTGCTCTCTTTTCATGCCTCGCTAAGGGTCTTTTTGGTTCGAGAGTTTTGGAGGGGAGGGAAGGGGAGGGAAGATTTTTAATTTGAAGTGTTTGGTTCAATTTTTAGAAGGGGAGGGGAGGGGAGCAAATCTTTTTAAAATTTGATTGCATTGCCATAATTATCCTTAAATTAATTTCAAATTTCAATATTAACATTGTAAGAACTTTTATTATTATTAGATTATATTATCTTTGTAACAATCTTATTATTATTTTGTTATATTTTTTTTGTAGCAACTTTTATTATTATATTATCTATCATCTTATTTGTTACATCTAAAAACCACTCCTACTACTACTTTGTTGATGTCAACAGCCTTATTATTATTATTATTATTATTATTATTATTATTATCTTATTTTAATTCAACTTATTATTGCTTGTTGATCTATTTTTTTTCAATGTTAATTCACTGATTCATGTCTTGTTGTGGAAAATATATGAGCCAGTTTGAGATAAAATAAACAGCTTAGATGTGTGTTTGTCATTGGATGGTCTCTCAAATTGTAATATCAAGTAGTTTCTTTTCTTTAATTAAGTTTAAGGGTAAAACAGTAAAATAATTTTAAAATCCCCTCCCCTCCCCTTGCGAACCAAACACGTTTTTAATTAAAATGTCTCCCCTCCCCTCCCCTCCGTTAAAATCCCTCCCCTTCTCTCCCCTCCGTTAAAATCCCTCCCCTTCTCTCCCCTCTCATCCCCTCCTAATTCTCGAACCAAACGGACCCTAAGCGTATCAGAGGGTCACTTTGCCAACGAATCAACAAATGCCAAATGGTCCTGTTTTGAGACATGACACCAATGCATGGAGTGCTACAGCTGGGTTTTTATCCAAAACAATGATGTACAATTGTTGAAAGGATTCATGAATGGGGTCAAGGATTCATGTGGTTTTTGCCTAAGTCCAACCAAATGTCGAACTCGTCTAAGTTATTCAGCTTCTAGTGTAACGAGTCATGAACACTTGTGCCAACTACTTCCACGGTTTTACATACTTCTTTGGAAGGAGCAAGAACCATAGGTCGGCATCTGTCTTTAAAAGTGTAAGGAAAAATGATACATTTGAGTGCTCATGTGGATCCATATTCCCATCATAATCTTCCTAGTTCTAAGCTGCTCAATTTACTCATTGCTGGACCTCGTTATTTGGCCTGAATACTCATTTCTGAAGGAGCTTTCTTGTTCGATGATCCATAAAATCACTGGGTTGAGTTGTTTAAGGTCATACAATTACACCAATGAACCTAATTTTAAGCTCAACTTTGACAAATTTAGTTCACAAACCAAATTTAACACATTAATTACCGAGCCAAGCTTTAATCTATCTTCAAGCTGACTCGGTTCATTGTCAACCTTCATTTTTAGTTAAAACACAAAATTTGTAATCTTAGAAGAACAAAATGAAGGAAGGGGATTCATCCCTGGATGTATAGAAAAAAATGCATTTTAAAAAAGAATAACACTTGAAGATAATCAATAAATAATCAATGAGTAGAATAATTTAAGGTGTGGGTTTTGCATGTATATTGTCTAATGGCCTCGCTGTATAGCAAACATCATTCGCCCTTCTTCCAGATGTATTCTTCTTGTATGAGTCCCACAGATAATTTGTTGGATTTATATAAGCAGAAGTTTTGAAAACTCCCCTCAAAACATTCCGCGGAGGTTAACAATTGCTGCCAGGTGTGTTTTTTCTAGTGTATTAGCCTACAGGCTGCGTTTTCTAGTGAGTTAACCTACAGGCTGCGTAAACTTCCAACAAATCAGGTTGATGAGTGCTTAGTTATTTCACCTTTTTGAATTTGAAGAATGTTGTTTGCATCATATGCTAGTTTCCATACTCAGATTATTTTTTATGGAGAAAGGAGCAAAGAAAAAGGATAATAATGTTGCTTTCTTGGTGCAGTGGGGTTATGTTGTTTATTAAGACTTTGGATGGTATTTTGGATCATGAAGAGGCCATTAAAAGGAATTTAGGTGGTCGGTTTCTTGGTTACTTTCACTGAAAGTAATTGTTACTATGTTATTTTGGCCAGCCAATGTATCCAATGAATTTGATGGGAGAATGATTTATTAAGCAAAGAAAGTTTTGTTTGCTATTAATGTTGAGGAAATTAGTCCTATACATTATACTACTTGACATGATGGTGAGAATATGGTTCAGAAAAAAATGGAGGGGATTCCTTTAGGTTCAATTAATCGAACCATGGACAGCTCTAACTATTTTCATGTCAAAAAGTAACAACTACACCTGGAAACAAGTTTTTGACATTATTTCATCTGATGCATTGCAATATGCAAAGGTAAGTTAATTTTGTCTTGCGTGAAAATCCAGATATTTCTAATTCTGGACAATATTGATCAAAACCAAAATTTTGAAACCGGACCTACAATCTTGTTGGGTGAATGACTGTTGTTTAAGGCAGGTGACTGATATTGATGTGCATGTGTCAATTTAGTTGGCCCAATGACTGTTGCGCAAGGCATGTGCCTCATACTGATGTGTATGTGTCAATGTTGTTTGGCTGAATAACTGTTGTGTAAGGCTTTTTTGTGACTCATATTGATGTGCCTGTGTAACTATATATTTATTCTTTACACTCTTGTGTAAATCATTGATAGTTACTTGATCTCATCAATTATACTGATATATATTGCACATTTATGATATGAGTATTTTTACCTGTCTAGTTCCCAACAATACTACCATTAGAATATTTGCTTTGGCATTTACTAGCCTCATAAGTTAGGTTTAGTGTATGGTACCACCTTGGTTGCATAGTTTTTCAAACACACACTTAGCTGGTTTGTGCCCCCACACTCTCGTAGGAGTAGCTTTAGGTTTAACAGACAGTACCACCATGGTTTTGTACTCAACCACAGGCTTGAATTGGTGTTTAGACTTGAAAAAATGGAAGAAAAAAACCTTAATTTCCATACATTTATTTTATTTTAGTCGGAAGCGTACTTGATAATTAAAAATATTGATCAAGACATAATAAGTTCTATTGAGAACAATCAAACATGCCAAAATTAATTTTACACATTTACAATCAATTTTGGTTCTTCTAAAAGTGAAGCTAAAGATACACCTAGATCAATCTTCTTAAGCAAGGTATTGAGTTTGAGTTCTATTATATGAAAAAAGATCCGTTTTAAAAAGGGAGATTTCATTGAAGGTGGTCAGTCGAGTTCTTCGATAGAGAGTAATCATCCACAAAATTAATAAATACTTTCACTGTTTTATGAATATCAAATTAGAAAAAAAAATGATAATAACCGATGGACATGCATAAATACTCGAACAATATAATAAATTAGAATGGTATTTTTTTTTATATTTTTTTATGGGATCAATTTTGCTGTTTGTTTTGGTACAAAATTAATTTTCGACTATACTATAAAACTGCGAGTAAATAAATAAAATGTCACACTACTGCTTCAATTGCCTGATTGGCCCAAATTTCAAAGGTCTAATTGTATTTTAATTTAATTTTTTACAAATGCTAATGAGTGTTATAACAACGTTGCTTAACAAATCTAAATTCTAAAGAGGTAAGTTTTGGTGAGAAGTTGTGTTTTTATTATGTTGAGAAGAGACATGTTTAAAGTTCAATGACTTATTCTCTTGTTTGACAACCTTAAATAATGTTACTGGAACACTCAATAGCAAGACAATTTTTTAAATATTAATCTTCTAATTCTTAAGGTGAAGAGCTCTCAATGAACCAGAGTTCAATCCAGAGGTAACTAATGATTGACAAATAATTGTTCCCATATGTTTCAATGCTAAATTTACAAACACGCAACACAGTTGAGATTAATTTAACAAATAGTAAAATGTTATTCAAATATCTTCAGCACAATAAAGAGTGTTATGGTCTCCCATTTTAATGTTAAGAAAAGTGTGATATGATCGACAATTATTTTGAAGTAGAGTGACCTACATTGCTAGCTATAGCTCAGTGGTGCTGTTAGCTTCTATAATTCTAATGGTGTAAAATGAAAGAGGCTCAATAAATAGCCAGGAATGTTAGATAAGCAAGATTAATACATGCCTCTTTGAATGGCCCAAATTCAATCACCATAGAGCATCCAAATGCATCATCATTCAAATTAATGGTATTTTATTAGAGATAATGACAGAAACAGACCCTTGATTAAAAAAATAAGAAAAATTAAATTACACAGCAAACATATGAATAAAGCGACAATATATTTTTTCTTTTAAAATTTTGTCTTTTGCACCACCCTTTCATTACCCGACAGCTAACATTATGTTGGTCAAAAGTTGGAGTGTTCTTATTTCCATCATTTCACATGGAAGAATCCTAATTATTGTGCTTACAGTATGGTCAAAGTGTAGCATAGTTGACTGAATTCGTTAATTTATGGTTCATGTTTACGTATACAACACAAATATCTATACAATTTTCATTATTTGTACAGGCAAAAAAAAAAAAAAAAAAAAAGTAATCTAGAAGGTAAAAGTTTCTCACAGAAATCTTTGAAGTGTTGATAAGAAAAACAAGATTTTATCTTACAAGCACAACACAGCTAAAAAAATTTCAACCATGAGAAAAGAAATACAATAGCATCACACCTATAATTTCCTATTGACGAAGTAAAGAGGGGGGAAAAGAGAGGCCAAAATCACCAATTACATAGAAGCAACAGCTAAAAAACACTAGATTGAAAAAAGAATACAAAAAATTGGATTGAATTGAATCACTATAGTTGCTGCTAGAACAAGCACTGAATTGTTGAAGCAGAGAAAGAAGCAGTTCATGATCTCAAAGATCAAACCTTTTTAACACAACAGTTCTGAAAGAGTTCTTCATTTGAGACCTTCTGAAATTCTGGCCTATACAACTAATGAAGTTTCCTGCATCAATGCATGAAAAATTCAATCAATCAGACATCAAATTTTAGTTGAAGATATAAAGTAACAACATGTATGTTTAGTTTGACAGGGCAAGAGCTTATATCCAACCTTTGATGTCAAGTTTGAAACGGCCATATTAAACTTCTCTCTAGTTTTAGTTCCAGCAACGTTTCCAGCCCTTGCCACCTTGCTAAAAGCACCAGTTAACCATGTTGTTCCAGCTGTCACATATCTGCATGCACACATTTTATCAGCATTAACATTAAAAAATAATATACAACAGTGTCAAATTAATACAGCCACAAGGTCCATGTATATGTGATGTACCATTTCTCAGCAACTACAGAAATATTGAAACATGACCATCGGCCTATCTGGTACGAAAAAAATATTTTATGTTTCATTTTAATTGTGAAACTCACTTTATTTCCTGATTACAAAATGTGTGTAGAATCAGTGGAAAAAACAGTTGTCTCCACGATTTCATTTACAAATCTTTTAAAACAAGAAACCTGGTGAAAACAAGCGTTTTGCAATTAAAAATGAAAACAGGAAATGTTTTCTCCAACTAAATAGGCCCCTACATTCCTTTTTGTCAACATATTCCCAATAGAATAATACTACCAACCCATAGCAATTTAATATAAAAATCATCATAATGCAGATGCTGCAATGAAGATAAGGTATCAAATTCAACTGAAGTCCAAACCTGCTTGTTTTGACAGCTGATCCAGTATCATTCAACTTCCTCTCGGCTGCAAATATTGCTGCCATTGTTTTATCTGAAACATGTAGCCTCTGATCCACAGACTTCACTTTCTCATTAACCACGGAGAGTCCCACTGTCAATTTCTCTGTCAGTCCGACTCTCTTGTCAAAAGAACTGACCTTTGCAGATGCATTGGCAGTCAACTGATGCTTCTCATCAAATGCTTTAGCTTTGTTCACAGCGTCTTGTCTTATCGCCGATCCTTTTGCCAGCATAGTTGTAACCACATCTTGTGCTTTACTAAGATATATTCTTCCACCGGGTTTCTCCTCCTGAAAGAGATGTAGTACAGTAGACCATAAGCTCAATCGCAAAAACAGGAACACAATCCGAATTGTTGTAGTAATCATGATCATGGTTAACTGCTCATCAGGCAAACCGATCATGCAAAATTTTATATTTGTATTTTGGTTTTTACCTCAGTATTTGACGCAGCATCTTCAGGAGCAACATTTATAGCATATTCTACCACCCCCACTTCCTACATAAATTACTTTTGATAAGTAACTGTTTATATAAATATGCGGATGTTTAATTAAAAGCAATTGGTATTTGGTACAGTTACCTGCGTCTCACGATTTGCAACATAGTTCTCGACTGGACTTATACTCACAATCTGATCTACTATTGTTGCTCCCTGATATATAGACAATAAAGCTTCAGACCCACAAGCAATTGATTCGATAATACTAATGAAACATATCCAAAAGAACATAGATAGGGTAAAATAGTTTTTGTTCTACTGTGAAAATAAGTTGACTCTAATCTGTAATTTTAAGAGCAAGAAATTTGTTCTCTACCAGATGAATATTAGCATAAAGCATCATAAATTTAAAATACAAAAGAATTTATCTGTAATCGCAATCTAAACAAGGTAAACTGTAAAATGACATCTAAGACTAAATTCTTGAGGGTTTCAATCTTAGATTCCTTCAAAAGTTCTTACTTTCTGATTTTCAAAATGATCAACTCAAATCCAATCTTAAAACTAAATGTTCATAACAAGTCAAAAGGATTCACAAAAGTGTCCAATTACCCTTCACAAAGTTGAAAATGGAATAATTTTTAACATGTACAACAAACGTAAATTATACACCAAATGAAAATTTGTACCCTTTGTCAACATAGACATTTTCATAATGACCAAAACCTGGCTTAGATTACCTTCTGTTTTACAGGAGCTTCTCAATTGAAATAAGTATTCAATTCTTAACAAACAATGCTCTTAAAAGTTTTGGTTGTGAAGAAGTTGGATAATAGAGCTTCTAAAACCGTTGACATGCAGAAACTAATTTTAACTTAAGCAAAAAACTATTGGTTACTAGAAGACTTATAATCAGAATAGGATTACTTCAACTTCATTTTCCTACAAGTTTTTATTCAAAAATTTACCCAAACTGACTCCAAATATCAAACATGACAATACATAAGTTACCACAGCTCCACTAACAAACTTTTGAAAAGAAAAGAGACATTACCGATAACAATAACGCAATTTCAAGCGCTTTGGGATCTTTAAATGTCACAAATGCAGTCTTCGGTTTTCCATATTCTCTGCAACAAGCAAACACAACATGAACAACCATTCATAGGATTTAACTTCTCTAACAAACACGAAAAAATATGAGAAAGCTGCAAGTTTCAAGTGCTAAATTTAACCCGCATATTGTTTTAAATTTCAATCCAAAACAGTAATTCAAACCTAGTGGACTATGGCAGTTCAATTTACACCACACCCTGCATATGTAACCCCTATCAAAAATTTCAAAACAAAACAAAAACCAAGTAACTGTCCCATTATGTTTTGGTTTATTTTGGGTTAATTAATGGTACAATTTTATACAATCAAAAATCAAAATTAAAAACACCCCATGATTTATTTGTGGTTTATAACCCTCCTCCAAATTTGCCTTCAAGAACAAAACACCTTAAATGGTACTAATTACTAAGATTAAAAAACAAAAGGGGGTATATCAAAATATAGAAAAAATGTTGAATTTTTGAATTGAAATAACCCACCTAACGATCTGAATGTGTTCAATTTCACCAGAAAAAGAGAAGAATTCATGAATCTCCCTCTCAGTAGCTAGATCTGAAAGTTGCTTCACTTGAACCGTCCTTGTCTGAAATATTCAAGAAAAACAAGAGAAACCCAGAAAGAAAAAACCAAATTAGAGTCAAGTTAGAACAAGAAAAAACAAAAAAGATGATTTTTCTTTTTTGTTTTGAATTTGATGAAGTTGAAGAGGTTTTAACCTGCATTATGATATGAGAGAGTTGAAGTGAAGAAGAGTCGTTGAAGAGAAAGGGTTGTGTGCTACGTTCAAAAGTGACAGAAGAGAAAGGAGTTGCAGAGAGAGAGAGAGAGAATGTGTGACAAGGCAAGGAAAAGGAATAGGAATGTAATGATGATGGTACCTCGTTCGTTGTTAAAGACCAAACATTGTTATTCATTTGTTACAATGCTTTGTTTGCAGTTGCACACTCTACTGTAATTTCATAATTCCATAATTGTCCTTTAGCCCAATTTTTTTTAGAGCAATGATATTTGAATATCAAATTGCTAACAACTTTTATGACAACCTTTATTTACTCTCTTTTTATCGGTCGGAAATAATAGAGAGAGAAAAGAAAGAGAGAGAGTAAGAATATAATGTGAGTATGAGAGAGAAAATTGTCTAAAAGTTGTTAAAAAAAAGTTGTACAAATATCATTTTTTTTTTTTTATGGGTCATGTATGTTAAATCATCCAAAAATAGAAACATTTTCTTTTGTGCATTCAATTAATAAAAGTAAAAAATTAAATTGAAATGCATTGATTACAACCAAATATTTCCACTTTTAACTCATGCCTTAAGGGTACAAGTTAACATTTCCCCTTTTTTATTAATAAATAAAAAAGGGAATTTTTTTTTTAGGTAAGATAAAAGAGAAATTTTTACTAGTTAGCTAAAATATATTTTTCCTAAAAAAATTAAAATGTATCTGAAAGAAAATATGAAATGGTGAGTAATATCCACTTGACTTTTTTTTAAGGGTGTGCTTGACTTTTTTTTAGATACATATGATTTTAAAATACTTTAATCTTCTATGTTAAAAAAAAAAATTCAGGTCAATTTTGGGTCTGATGTAAGCTAGATTGAGATCCTTGTTGGTTAGCTTGACTAATTTTTACATTGATTTTCTCACAAAAATAAGATTGTAACAAAACATTGTTATTGACTTGTTACAATGCTTGCACAATGCAGTGGCTCTACTGTAATTTCATAATTTCATATTTGTTCTCATAAATTCTACCTAACAAATATTCTTATTATTAATAAATTAAAAAGGAAATTCTTGACCAAAAAAAAAAGGAAATTTGTTACATTTTTTTCAAACAAGGAAAAATCTTACTGGTTAGCTAAAATGTATTTAAAATATATAATCTTACTGGTAGGGCCATAGTGGCGTCAGACTTTAACTTGTCACACTTTAGTGAAAATGTTATTCATGACATGCAAATTTTAGGGCTTGTTCCTACTATAACTCAACAAACTATGGATTTTCTGAGCGATTCATGGGCTAACATGGGTCAGAAGGAAGATTTTGTTAATTCAGACTCAAATCAACAATTTCAGTTGGTGATTCTAAAGAAAAAAAAGAAATTAAAGCAGCACTCTGAGACTAGCAATGAGTTTAAGGTTGGGGCTTCCAGTCGTTCGCCTCGCTGGCATTATGGTTTAATGTTGTCCTCTAGCTCTTGGTTGGTTTTTCTGTTTTTCTTTGTTTTTTTTTCTTTCTTTTTCTTTCTTTTCTTTTATCCTTGAGGGTTTTGGTTTATGTCCCCCTCTTTTTTGTACATTTTTTCCTATCTATATATTTCAAGGTGATGCAGATGGAGATCCCTCTGCACCCTTTCTTTTGCTTAAAAAAATATTTAAAATATATAAAATGTAGAATAATGGTTTCCTCGTTAAAAAAAAGTACAGATAGATTGAATCAAATTTGTTTGGATTATATTATATATCATTAAAATAATTAATCAATTTTTTATGGGAAGTGTTTTCCTCTAATATAAATGAGAATAATGGTGCTTGAATGGTATTGTAAAAAAAAGAAAAGAAGGAAAGTACTAGAAAAGAATGGTGGAAGATTCGTTCAATGGGAAAAAAAACACATGAAATTTTTCCAACGGAGAGATTATAAAATTTACGAAATGAATATTCAATTTTTTAGGAAATGGGATGAATATTCAATTTGTTCATATGACTGTTGTCGGAAGGAATTTAAAATTATCTCAATGGTTCGTGACTATGATTTGGACCATCCACTGCGGGTATGGACTATGGATCATACCATGAATTTAATTTCAGTTTTCTATATTCAAATGTATTTTATATTTTTTCATTTTTTTATAGTCCAATAATTCAATAGACCAGATACCATGGATGAAATACTAAGCATCAATAAGATTAAATTGATGAGTTAAATGAATTTATTTAAGTCTACAGGTCATAGTTCAATGGTAGTTTTGGATGAACCTTGCCTCTCCGATTGTTTGTGTGAATTTCAATAATTATTTGTCATTTGATTTATCTAATAAAAATATTTATTTATTCAACATTTATTGTCGTAATTGTCGCATGAATAGGTGAATGGTACACAACTTTTTCAATCATTGAACTTTTTTGTTTAAGAGAATTATATTTTTTTTTTACAGGAAGATATTCATTCGTTCAAATACAATCATATACTATTCAATATTGCTAAAAATGTAAAAAATAAATATAAGAACATACTCATGATACTAAAGTTAATAATAAACAATGACACAATACTTACAAACAATATGATAAAATCAAAGCGACCAACATATTTATACTTCGAGTCTGCAACATTAATACTCAAGTTATTGATTGAATTTGTAATTGATTGAAACTATATTTTAATAAAAATCAAACTAACATAATAACCAGACGAAAAGTTACCTATTCAAAAAAAAAAGACGAAAAATTAAACAACACTACATAAGACAATGAACAACACAACATTGCAGTCAGACGGTGAAACTAAGAAAAATAATTTGATATATGAAGAGAAGAAAATAAAGATGCATAATAGTGATTCTAGTATAAAAAAAAAAAAAAAAAAAAAACTCAAAATCACCATTCTTTTTAAGATAGTCTTTTTAGGATATTTTTAAAATAGTTGTTAGTCCAAAAAATAAAAATAAACTTCTAGATAACTTTTCATTTATTATTTTTTAAAAAATATTAAAAAAACATTTTTTGGAGTGATAATTAATTTAGATAACTTTTTAATTGTTTTTAATAATATTTTTACCCTAAAAAAACAATATTTTTCCTGTAAATTAATATTTAAAGTGAATAAATAAGAGTGCCCGATAACAATTTATTTACTGGTTACACAGTGGGTAGTAGTGAACCTGTGACTGTTTCACATCTTCAGTTCGCAGACGACACTTTGATCTTGGGAAATAAATCTCGGGCTAATATTCGTGCTATGCGGGCGGTACTTTTACTTTTTGAAAATCTGTCTGGTCTTAAGAGTCAGTTGGTGGGGGTTAATGTCACTACCTCCTGGTTATTAGAAGCGAAAATCGTGTTGAGTTGCAAGGTTGGCTATGTTCCTTTTGTGTATATGGGGTTACCTATTGGGGGTAATGCAAGGCATTTGGCTTTTGGGAATCTCATGTGTTTTCCATCCGAAGTGCTTATAAATTGCAAACTTCGCAACCGATTGGTGTTTCTACGGTGCGGTGACAACTCTTTGGAATAAACAAGTTCCTCTTAAGGTCGTGTTGTTTGTGTGGCGCCTGTTTCGTGATAAGTTGCCAACGAAGGATAATCTCCTTCGTCGCGGTGTGATTCCTTTTGACTCTCGATTGTGTATTGTTGGGTGTAACACAGTCGAAACAAGCACTCATTTGTTTTTACATTGTTCTACGTTTGGCTTGGTTTGGCAATACTTATTGAGGTGGATGGGCTTCTCAACGGCCCTTCCTCTTGGTGTGTTTGACCATTTTAATCAGTTTTCCTTAGATGGTGGTAACGTGAAGGCTCGTGGTGCAATTTTACAGGTTATTTGGTTTGCAACTACGTGGGAAATTTGAAAAGAAAGAAATAACATGTTATTTAACGGCAACCATAGCTCCATTCCTCAAGTTGTAGAAAAAATTAAGTTGCTCGCTTTCATGTGGTTGAAGGAGGAATACCTTTCTCTTCCCTTCAATTATCATGCTTGGTGGTTTAGTCCATTCATCATTCTGGGTATAGGCTAATTGTTATTTTTGTTTCTGTTTTTGCTGTCTTGTGATTGTAAATATTGTTCTGACTTTGTTATTTCCACCCTAGTACACCTTGTGCTAAGGGGATCTTTCGATGTGATAATATAATTCATTTTAGCCTCTTAAAAAAAAAAAATGTTTGTGTAAAGTATATTATCCATATGGAGTGCTATATTAGGCTTGGTTTGAAATATAAAATTGATAGGGGGTTAGAAATGTAAAAAGACACACCAAAATGGGTGGCCATTGTTTAAGTCGCAAGTCATGATGATTCTGCTCGATCGCCGGTTGGTTCATCGAGCGTTTACCGGTATGCTTTGCTTCGTTATACATACACCCAAACCGACACATGTGCATATACATGAAATTAATATTTTTTAAGCCAAAATAATATATTATTATTATTAATCTATTAAAAATAGTTGAAAAGGACAAAATCATGAGATACGAGACTAGACCCAACACACATGAAAAATAATGAAAAAGAATCAAGTATATCTAAATTTACTATTCTGATTTAACCTCATGTGATAGTTGTGATTTTAACTTTAATCAAGCACAATGAAAAGAATAGTAGAAGCTTTGTTCTGCATTATTAGTATTTAATGCATCACTCATTGTTTTTCTTGATTTGTTGTAGACCACAAATAATTCTTCTTCATTCACCAACACGACTTTGTGAGGATATGAATGTGATTAGGATTTGTGTTTTGGATGGCCTAGAGAAAATAGTTCCAAGTGTATCAAAGTGGACTAATCTACTTTTCATTTCATTTGAAACATAATTGAAAAGCAATTCAAAAACCTTTTTTTTTCTTTTTTTTCTTTTCAATACACGCACTTAAAAAGTTCAATAAGAAAGTTCTGTTTTGTCGAATATTAATTTTAAGATGATTTTGATTTTGTTTATCATAAATCATAGTAGTATCCATTGCACAACTTTCTTCGATATCAAATTACTCCACATGATTTTATTATTACACAGGTAAAGGAATGCAACTCCAATATTTTTAGCGATGACCGATGTTTGAAGCCTGAAATCATATATATTATGCATTGTTCCTACCAACTGAGTTAAGCTCGTGAAGACTATGCAACCCCAATCTAAGTCAACATGATTCTTTTTATTCAAAAAATAAATGTATCTCAATACATTCATAAACATAAACAAAATAAATAATTAATGATAACAGAAGGGGTTAATTATTACTAGTAACACAGAAAAAAACAGCCACTATTTATAACATCATACATGAATAATTCCAATCTCAAACAGCTATCAAATTTCTGTGAATCATTTTGAATAGCTTCTTTGGCAGCAGGGACCGGCGGGGAGCGGTCCATGGTGCATTTGAAGACGGTGCTGCTTCAGGGGCCAGTGTAGGTGAGGGCACCGGAGACCAAGTAATCTCTGATGCCTGCACGCTAGCAGCCCATGGTGCATTTGAAGGCGGTGCTGCTTCAGGGGTCGGCACAGGTGAGGGTGATGGGGAGGCTGAAGGTGAGGGTACTGGAGACCAACCAAACTGTGGTGGCTGCACGTTTATGAAAAGCTTTTGGCCAAGATTGCAGTGATGAGCAGCACCTGAAATGTACCATCTTCTCCCATAGGTTGTGAATAAAATTGTATCATGTCCACTAGTTAACACTGGTGCTCTCCAAGGAATTGAGCAACTCTGGAAATCACTTCCATTCACTCTCACCACATTGTCCTTACCACCAACATAGTTGAATGCTACAAGTTAAATTCAACATTTTATCACAAACTAGTCAGGGACGGACCCATAAATTTTACATTGGGCGGCAAAATAACCTTACATTTAAAAAGATAAATTAGGTTTATGATTCACATTAAAGTTTTTGTGCAAGTAAAATTAGTATCAAATTTTAAGAAGGTTTTGTTTATTTAATTGCAATTCTTCTCTTTAAAAAGAGTGGACTCATGAGAAGATAATAAAATAACAAACTGAAGTGGTCATTGGTCATTACATCCAACTTCTATTGACTTTAACCTCTTTGATCTACTTTTATTCAAATAAATACATATTACTTAGAATAGATTAGAAATCCCAATGTGGGCATTTGCCCCCACATTTTTGTATTGATACAAATTTAGGATGAAATGATAGTGCCCATTTTAAGATAGAATTTGGCCTCCACACCTTTATTGATAGGTTTCTCCATGAAATAATATTCATAAATAGAGAAAACATAATATGCATATTGATTAGTAAACTTACTTATATTTTATTTTCTCTTGAATCTATTAAAAAAGTTGAGTAACAAATGAAAGTTAAATAAAAATGAGTTTGATCATGAGTTTTAATTTTTCAAAAAATATAACGACAAAATTAGAGATGAGAATATGAATATAATGAGCTTACTTAGTGTGTCCCCGACACGAAAGACCTTGTTTGCAGCCCAATATTGGTAATCAACTCCTAATTTCCAACCATGTTCATCTCCAACTACAAAATCTTTTGCCACAGCCATGGTTGAGAAGATAGCAGCAATGAGAGCAAAGACAAAAAGAGCACGAGAAAGAGCCATAATATTGCTTGATCAATTCACTTTATGAGAAGTACTAATGTTACTCCTTTTGTTTTTGTTAGATATGATTGTCATTGAAAACAGAACATATATATAAGACTTATGCAGGGAGAATGTTGGCATTGTTATATTTAATTTTGCTGTCACGGACGGCTATATATGGTCCGGCTTGATTATTAATTTTATCATTAACATTGTATGGAGATTATAGGAAATAACGGTATGTAAACAATATCAAGTTAAAAATACAAGAATGTTCAATCTTGTTCAAATATATAATACATTCCTCTGACTAAATCCAACCACGTAAATTGACCCAAATGCCTATCAATTCGAATCACCCTGTTTATCCCAAAACAAAACAATAGCAGCTCCCATTCCTGAAGCTAAATTTAATTTTTTTTTATTTTTTTATTATATAATATTGTGTTTTTTTTTAAATCTGTTTTAGATTTAGAATGAATGAATTATTATGATCAAGTTTTTTATTAAAATCTCTTTCTCAACATCTTTGAAAGATATTTAAATTAAGTACATGTTTGATATGTCATGTAAGTTTTTCCGAATCACAATGTGTTGCCATTATGATACAAAGTGTAGCTTGTGTAAAATTATGGTGGTCCAACGTAATTCTAACAAATCCATTATGATATAAAACATGTACTAACAAATAAATAACATTGACAAACAAAGAAGGAGAACCATGAAGTGCAACATCTTGAATTGATGAAGATAAACTTGACTGATCGAGTCTATCACACTATCAAATTATCTAGGGGTATAGTTTCGAACGACAACAAATTATTCATTTTGATTTTTTCGAGTTTGTGAGTTGAAACTCGTGTTGGGGGATAGTAAGCGTAATCCCCAAACATGAAAGAGCAACACCTTGAATTGATGAAGAGGAACATGCCTTATCAGACCTATCACAGTAAATGAAATAATAACGACATAATAGCACCAAACAAAACTTTTTCGCTTTGTTTACGAGTTTGAAGAGGGGAGGTATGTGGGGAGAAGAGTAAAGAGAAAAATAGAGAATTCTTCAAATTTTAAGATAACGTTTTTAATTACATGGAATGATAAATAAATACTTTTGTGTCTCTAAAAGCATCTCATCACGGCTTTGATATCATGAAGGATAGACATCTTCACAGACGTGATACTTATGAGCTTAAGATTTAATCAATGTAAATTCTGTTGTATTTTTGAGATATTAAATATTTCAAAAGTATTACACTTGATATAGACATCAAATATTTAATTTCATCTATCCATGTTTGCTCCGAATGCATAGATCATTCATAAACAATATCATTGCACTTGATATAGACATCAAATATTTTTTGACTTTGCAATTTGGTTTATATTTTTTTTTCTTTACAAATACATTGAAAAGAAGAGAAACTTTTAGTTATGCATTATTAGTATTTAATGTTTCATTCTTTGCTTTGTTTGATATATGAATTGTTGGAACAAAATGTGTAATTGAAAAGTTTCTAGAAGTCCCAGATAAGAGGGACTTCACACAACACATGGGTTTATATAGTGGAGGTATGCCTCATTGGAGTGTTACCCAATTTTGTATACGGGAGATGGCACAATCACATGACTATCACATGCACCGCTGTCTGGCTCGACAAGGCCGGGCTTAGGCTATGTGGTGTTTTATTTTTTGTGGGATATGCGCCGCTGTCCGGCTCGACAAGCCATTCAAAAACCTGTCTACTTTGCAATACTAATAAGAAAGTTCTACTTTGTTCAATGCTAGTTTTAAGATAACTTTATTTACCATAAATCATAGTAACACCAGTACACAATTTTCTTTGATATCAAATAATTCAACATGATTTTATTATTAGACAGGAAAACAAATGCAACCCCAATCTAAGAAATTCAGGAAGAGTATGAGATCAGATTTGAAATCATCCCTAGGACACGTGTGATTCTTTTTATTTAAGTGTGTAAATAAATAAATTCACCAACATAAAGAAAATAAATAATTAATGATTTTAGTAACTAGAAAAAATAGCCCCACTTTGAAAGATGACACATGAACTAATCGAATCTCAAACAGCTATCAGATTTCTGTGAATCATCTTGAATAGCTTCTTTGGCAGCATGGATCGGCGGGGAGCGGTCCATGGTGCATTTGAATGCGGTGCTGCTTCATGGGCCGGTGTAGGTGAGGGTGAGGGTACCGGAGACCAAGTTAACTCTGATGTCTGCACGCTAGCAGCCCATGGTGCATGTGAAGGCGGTGCTGCTTCAGGGGCCGGCACAGGTGAGGGTGAGGGGGAGGCTGAAGGTGAGGAGGGTGCTGGAGACCAACCATCTTGTTTTGGCAAAACATTTATGAAAAGCTTTTGTCCATTTTTGCAGTGATTGGCAACACCTGAAATGTACCATCTTCTCCCATAGGTTGTCAATGCAATTTTATCATGTCCACTTGTTAACACTGGTGCTCCCCAAGGAACTGAGCAACTCTGGAAATCACTTCCATTCACTCTCACCACATTGTCCTTCCAAGCAACATACTTGAATGCTGCAAGTAATTAAATTCAACATTTTATCACAATTTAATTCTATTTCTAAGTAGACACTACATATAAAAAAATCCATCTTATTTTATGCAGGACGGACTCTTACACTTCTACGTATAAAAAAAATGTAATTGTTTTAGTTTCTCAATATTTAGCGACGAAATTAGAGATAGATAAAGAGTAAGAGTAGAATGAGCTTACTTAGTGTGTCCCCGAGACGAAAGACCTTGTTTGCGGCCCAAGCTTGGTAATCAACCCCAAGTGTCCAACCATGTTCATCTCCAACTACAAAATCTTTTGCCACAGCCATGGTTGAGAAGATAGTGGCAATGAGAGCAAAGAGGAAAAGAGCACGAGAAAGAGCCATGTTATATTTTGATCAATTCACGGTATGAAGCACTGAGATTGCTTTCTTTGTTTTGGTTAGATATGATTGACATTGAAAATGAACATATATATAAGACTTCTGAAGGGAGAATGTTGCCATTGTTATATTTTTTTGCTGTCACGGACGGCTATGGTCTGGCTAGATTAATATTATATCTATTAACTAGTTTGGAAACTATAGGAAATAACGTAATATAAACAATATTAAAGATATAAGGATGTTTCATTCTTGTTCAAATATGAATCTGTTCTTTATAGTTTTTCAAATCAAATAATTTTAATCCTATAAAGGACTATTATAATTTTTACTGCAATATTTGATATTTTTAGCATCAAATCAAATGCTTTATAGTTTTTCAAGACCAGGTAACAGAAAGAATATGCTTGAGTTAATATTTAGAGCGCTCAAATTTAAAACATTAGAATAGTACTCCTTCCTTCCGTCCCTTATTATAAGCTCCATAGTGGCGCTCAAATCTAAAAACATTACCAAGTACTCCTCAAAACGGCAGGTCTATATTTTGCATTATACTATTTGTGTGAAAAGTCTATTAATATCATACATCTAGATTAGAGTTTGAATCAGTCAAGTACAATCCTCATGACAGACCCTTTCTTGAGACATCAAAAAGAATGTATTCATATAACTGTTAAATCAAAGCATACGAAGATGAAATATCCTACATCATCAGCTCAAACATTTTGAATTTCTGTTCCAAGACAGGTATCTTGGATCTCCAAGGGGTCTGCATATACACACAACAATATAAACAATGTCAACATAAAATATTTTCACCTATAAAAGTAATGACAAAACCATAATGTATAAATATGATGTAGAATGTATAGTTTTTCCTCACCTTGGCTTCATCACATACATAAGTAGGAAAACTAGAGAGTACACCAAGGAAAGTCCACCAATGAGAATATATGCAATCCCTAAGAAGTCATTTTTTCCACCAATCCAAGTAGTGGTTGATAGAATCACACTCTTAGTTCCTCCAAATTGATATGTATTATAATTGTTCTCTATTACTACCGTTATTTCATCGTTAGCTTCAAGGTTGACTTCAATCTTCCCATATAATTTTCTGAATGTAGGCAGTGCTGCTGTTCTCATCCAAACAATCAGATCCTCTTGTTCACTCAACTGTTTCATTTCACATCAACACAAACAAGATTAATTTTCTCAAAATGTCAAAGGAGTTTTATCGAATCATAAATAAAAATGGTTTAATTTAGATAGGTTTCTAGTCCTCGCAAATTTAGAGGTTTCTGCTTTTAGTCCATTCTTATACGGAGTAAAATTATATTTAACACGAAAAAAATTATATAGTAACGAAGATAAATAAATATTTACTTACAGGTATGCTCTCATTAAGTCTAGCACCCCCGATCAAGCCTCCAGTCTGAAAATTTTTAGGATAAACATTAGACCCAAATTTGGCCTTTTGGTCACTTTTCCATGCTATATTCTTTTTGTTAATCACCAAGTCCTTATTATTGTTTGAAAATCTGTATGTGTCATTGAAGAGACTCCATGCAGCAAGGCCACAAGGAACAACTGGCTGATGACCATTTGCAGTATAGTCTTCAGGATAGCATGTGCCTACATCATTCTCATCTGCCTTACTCCTCAATTGTTTAGCATCTCTGCTTTTAACATAACTGCAACCAAATACCATCCAAAATTCAGCACAATTAGTAATCAGAAAGTAACACAAAAAGCATAATTTTTTTTCTTCTTTTAATTTCACGTACTGGCGATGATTCTGGTAAAAGTTACTAAGCTGATAATATACATAGATTGGAGCTTTCATTTTATTCTTAACCTGCAAAATTTCGCAGAAATTAGTTCACAAAAGTAGCGCTTAAATCGTTATCATTATCATAGCAAATAAAGGAATTATACTAACAGTCAATTTTCTAGTGCATGTTTTGTTGATCCTATTGTCTTTTATATATGTCATTGCATCGTCTTTATAAGGAGATGGAAGACATTGATCATCGTATCGGAGCGGAACTTCCACCACCTGCATCAGAAATTCTTGTTCAATTTCAATATACTATCAGTTTGTTCATTACACAAATTCCATTTGATATAATTTAGGTAGAAAATTAAATTATTACTTGTTCCGAAGCAAACAATGAAGCAATCCCAATAGGAATGAATACAAGTCCTATAAATGTAAATATTCCAATGACCTGGAGAGAAATATCAGAACAAATGATTTAGAGCAAGAAAAAAATTACACCTAAAAGTGTAGACAAAGATTAATATTGCATAGCTATGTATGAATTTGTTGTTAAACTAAACCATGATGTTATGTTTGAAGATATACCCATCCAGGTGTTAGAATTGGTTGCCATGAATGAAGTTCTTGCTGGGAGAATCTAGAATCTACCATCAATAAAACAAATCATGAGCACAAATAGTAAAAATAGAGAGAAAGACACCATATTTTGTATATAATTGAAATAATAACAAGATGGAAATGTGAGATTTTGTCCATCCCGAATTAGTTTACTCATAACTTCAACTGACAAAGTTCAAATTTCATTGAGACATGAATATATTAGTGTCACTTTAAATAATAATTTCGCATTTCTCCAAATTAAAACCCTACAGGGAAATTAAAACCCTAAAAAATAAAACCCTACATGGAAACTAAATATATTGATAAATAAATAAAAGGATTTGAATTTGAAGAAGAAATATTTACATTTGGGTTTCCTGGAAACATTCTTGGATTGTCTATCTAAGACATCAATAAAACTGGATGAATGTTCTATAGACATAACAAAGAAACTCAATGTAACTGAAGATGAAAAGACAAAGCAATTAGAAGAATCAATGTGATTAAAAAGAAAACGTAAAAAATTTCGAAAAAAAACTTTATAAAGATGATAATAAAAACAAAATTTGACCTTAGTTTGTTCCTCTTTCTCTTTCACTATATTTACATTCCTTACATCTGTCTATGTGAAAAGGACATTTGGTGACAGCTCTTAATGTCAAAGCACTAAGCAACACATTTTGGCTGTCACATTTATAAGTTGGTTTTGAGAATAATCCAATTGAAAGGTAGCTTTTCAACTAACACTCATCAAACATAGGGTGTAACGGTTCAGTTTGAATTGGTTTTCAGTCAAAAAAATGTCAGAACCGATGAAACCTTCATCGGTTTAGATTGATTCGGTTTTCACTGTTTTTTTAAAAAAAAACCGAACCAAACTAATCAGTTTGGATTGGTTCGGTTGATCGGTTTATTTAAAAATACAATTAAAAAAAATTCATATTCTCACAAAATATTTCATAGGTCTTTGTATAATTGTATTTCATATTTTGTTTTTTCATGGTCTCTATTTTTCAAACAACTTTTTATAACTAACCTTACTCAATATTTCATACATATGATCCAAGATTCATTCATCCATCATTCTTCAAAAACCACTTCATCAAACTCAGATATTTTAATCATTCATGATCCATATATGCATCATTCATCAACAAACACAAAAATTCCAAAAAGAACATCCTAAAATTAAAACATAGTCAAAATAACAAATCCATGCAAACTGAAATTAAAACATTCTGAAATTTAAACATCACAAAATTAAATAAAAACATCCAAACTAAATCAATCCAATTCCAACGTGAATCGTCAACTGACGAGATGAGATGAAGATGAGAGAAAATGAATGGATTAAAAAGTATATTGTTTAATTCTGGGCCTAACCATAAGTTTGTGAGGTAGGATAATATTAGTAAAATAAGGAGTGTGGTTATCATCGGATTGGTTCATCAGTTTCACGGATCTCGAAATGAAAAACCATGAAGCAAACCAAACTAGATTGGTTTCAATTGGTTCGGATCAGTTTCAAGCCGAACCAAACAAAGTCGGATATTTTTTTGGTTTGGACTTTCGATTTCCTTAGTTTTGTCCGAACCACTTACACCCCTAATCAAACGATATCATCTTAACTACCTCGTCCTAACAGTGAAGGAACACCATGCACTTGTAGGACCTATCTACTCTATAGGATTTAAGGCCCCACTAAAACATGTTTTTTCAATCAAAAATATTTTTTTGTAAAATTATCTTTCGCAAAGATGGTTGATCATATATAACGCTAGTTCTCAAATTTTTTAGGATGTTGCTACTTGTATTCAATCTTTGATTTTTTTTTTGTTTGGTCAAGCAGTCTTGCAGCTAGAGTCGCATATTATGTGTGGAGAAGTGGAGAATTTGGAGTTCGAACCTCGACCCTTGCACATAATGTACCAATCTTTGATTATTAATACATGCATTAGTTGGTTGTAAAAAAAAAAATGCATTAGTACTTTACAAATAATAATTGATGCAAACATGTCAAATTTTGAGGTTGGATATATTTTTTTATTTTTTATCACGAGATTATATGTTTTTAAAAAATTTATAACATCCGTCTCTTGCAAAAGAATTTTTTTGAGATGTTTTTTTTTTTGTTTTGAGCAATTTTGAGATGTTTCTTGTGGAAGTATTATTGAGTCTTTTATTTCACCCACTAATATATTGGATCTTTCACTAAACATATATTTTTTTTTATGAAGGAATCTTTCACTAAACATATTATTGAGTCTTTTATTTCACCCACTAATATATTGGATCTTTCACTAAACATAAGACTTTTGTTGTCTATTCAATTTTTTTTTGGGCTAGTAGTCTAGTAAAATAGTTACAAAATCATAAATTAATAATATTTCTTAAAAGAAAGAAAAGAAAAATCAACATTATTAAAGAACAAGTCAAGAAAATAGTTACAAGATTGTAAATTAAAGAAACATTTAAAAACATTTCATATAATAATATATATAGAAGTATATATTTCGGTTTGGATTGGATTGGATCGGTTTATACAAAGGGAACCGAAAACGAATCCAATCCATTTAAAATTGCGGTTTTTTTTTGTTTTTGTTTTTTGGTTTTTGGTTTGGTTTGGTTTTTTGTTTTTCGGTTCAGTTTTTGTGGTTTGCATTGGATTGGATTGGACATGAACACCCCTAGAGTCTATGATGTAGATTTAAATTTCAATTTAAAATTAAAAAAGAGATGAATTGTTAAGAGTAAATTTGTTTTAAAAAAATTCGACAAAAAACTTTATTTACTCTCCTTTAATATATTCTATACATTAAAAAAAATAAATGAAAGCTTAGGGTTGCATTGGAAGAAAGTTTCTCTTATGAGAAAATTTGATCATGGCTTTAAAAACCGTGTGCAACCTCGAGAACAAGTTGCTTTGGAAGGACCGTGGATACATTATAAACCATTCCACGGGCTCGTCTTAACTTTAACAAGGTCCTAAGTAAGTGTCTCTTAGTGTAGCAAATTTATTAATTTTGCAGCTGTAAAATTGATTCAAGCGTTCAGCAATATGTTTGTCTCAGTTTGTATTAAATTTTGATTTTGATATGGATTATTTGTAGCACATCTTATGTTATACTCTGTTTTTTTAAGGCTTCACCAAAGACAAAAACTCTGTTTTTCTAAGGAATGTTAATAATCTGTTTTATTAATAAATTTTGGTCAAATACATCCCGTGATCTTTTAAATTTTATGTTTATAACATGTTGGTTGTTTAAGTCTTTTCTTTTTTTAAATTGGTTATTTAAGTTTTTCTTTGTTACAAATTAGTCAATTAAAGTCATAAAATATTTATACTATTATCTATTTGTTCAGTCAATTTTGTTAAAAAGTGTTTATGAACCATTTAACATTGAGGCGGTAGGTTTAAAAGTGCTTTTAAGATCAAACCTGATTAGTTAAACATATCTTCTTCTTCTTTTGAATTCAAGTCTAATTTTACATATAGATATTTCATCAACACTATTTTCAATCCTTAAATATCGCCTTATGATTCTACTATTTTCTATTGATGAGGTGTGCCCTATTTGGAGTAAGATGTGTCGGGATACTTTTGAGGAGCATGCCGTTCTTCGTAAGGAGTTTTCTGGCTTTAAGTACATACATGAATTTGTTAGGGATGACTTTTTTGGTATATTCAGGCGGACAGAAGTATCAATGAAGAAGGAGGCGCCTGTGAACTTCTTGACCGACCCACTAGATAGAAGATCAACACTTAGGCATGCAGATGTTATGGTGTACGGACGAGTAGGAGAAAAACATGCATGTGTGGAATTGACAGAGGTTTCACCACTTGTGAGATTAGGGGTCAGAGCTTTTACGGTAGGACAAACAACCCTAAAAGATGCATCAAGCAAATTGACCAAACATGAGAAAGCATGACAATCAACATGCTTTTATACAATTTGCTTTTGACACTTTTTACTTCCTAGCACCAAAGGATGTTGACCTTCTACACAGAGTTCAAAGGGTCATGCATAGCAATGTCATGTCTCCTAGGTCCACGAATGTTGTTTTTACAAAGATTAATTTTGCCATCCAAAAAGGCCTAGCAGCGCAACTTGTTGCTCGTTTGCCTTCTATTCATGTGTAAATAATCCTTGATATATATAAATGTGAGGTATTAAAAATAAAAAAACGTCAACATAAACAATTTTTAACCGAGTTTTATAAAAATAGGATAATGATATATATAATTTATTCCTTGAAAGACCAATTTGTAAAAAGAAAAACTTAACATGTTATAATTATATATATAACTTAGAGGACCGCATATGGTATTTAATTTTTTTTTCTTATTTAAATCTACACCATCCAATATAGTTTTATCGTTTCATTTTCATTTGTAGTTTTAGAGCTTGCTTCTTAACATAGCTTTTCCATGCCCTTTTTAACACGAATGGAACAAAAAGGAAGAATCATATTCCTAAGTTTTAAGCGAAATACATCTCTACACACATGAAGGAAGAGTATATTATTCAAACACAAATACAAATTACTATATACCCCTCGAGCTAGCCAAGACTTGGAAAGGTTAACAAGGAATAACCAACTCTTAAGGCAAATTTGAAAGCCCTTTTACCTTCATTAGTAGGTTTAATTCCTCAACCTAATAAATTTATTGATCATCGATCACACACCAAAGGTTTGTGAAATAAAATGGAAAGCAAACATGCACATAACCGGTCTTATGAAGATTTTGATCCTGTTTTTAAGTGGCGTAGAGAACAAGACCGTGACACCATTGAGCTTCATCTTCCAGGCATGTCAATTGCATGTAAATTATATATGGACTTTGTTTAATTCAATTTCATTTATTTTGTCATTTTGTGTATACTCTTGTTAACAAAGGTACACTTTATACAAATGTAGATTAAATGTATTTTCCATCCTTATAAAATTAGTAAAATGTTAATAGTGTTTTTAAAAGTTTGGTCATGCACCTTTTAGCCAAAATGATTTACTAATTTTTGTCCCTAAATTTAACAAAAACAATGTGTTTATATACTTTTTTCATAGACTAAGACTTTATTTGAGAGTTATGAGGGGTTACTAATTTGTTTTCAGGTTTTAAGAGAGAGCAAATACGAATTCAAATCAACCATCTTGGTTTTTTGGTGATAAGTGGAGAGCGTCCATTTGATGGAACTAAATGGAAACGTTTCAAGAAAGAATTTGAACTTCCAAAATATTGCAATGAAGATGCTATTCGTGGCAATTTCATGCAGAACATTCTTTCAGTAGTACTGCCAAAAAAAGTTGATCTAATACCTCGAGAGGAACAAGAAGAAGAAGAACAAATGCCAGAACTTGAAGATGAGGATAAATATCAAGAGAAAAATACATATCAGAGTTTGGAATTTGGAGGAAGAAATAGAAAAGAAGAGAGTGAAACACTGTCAGAATATACTTACACAACAGACAACAAGTTTGGAGAAAATGATGTAGAAACTACTAGAGAGGTTGCTCTTAAATTCATGGTTGTGATAATTGTTGTAATGGTTATTGTAAATTATCTTGTGGATATGAGCAAAAACGTCATGGCTCAAGGTCAATCATATTTTCAAAATTAGATGAGGCTATATGGTTTGAGGTGGTTCTGTGTAAAGTCTAATGCTGTGAAAAAAGGAGAAAATTATTATATTAATTCTTATAATATTGTACATGTGTTTATAACTTGTTTCATTTAGTTTGAAGTTTTTTGTTTTAGAAAAAAAAAAAGACTAAGAGAATAGGACGTACTCTTCTAACTCAGTCTAACAATGGGTGCCTTTATCGAGAGTTGGACCACAAAAAGAACTATCTATAGTTGGATTAAGGTACTCCGTCAAATACTAGTAAGTGGGTGAAACCGCAAAAAAAATCGATGCCCATACAATAAAAGTCGACATGTCATGGACATCAACTCTTAAAAGATGTGACAATGTTAGGAGTTTAAAGTTAAGTAGATAAAAAGACTTAATATGATACTTAAACCATGACACTCTTCTTAATAAAACAATCTTTTGGTCGAGCTTTGGGTCCTACATCCAAAGGAGTGGCAAGGATGACGGATGGAAGATTTCATATTTTTATTTTAAAGAAGATTTCATATAGTCTATCGATATTAGTATGAGTCTATTTATTTAATTCTAATGTATAAAGAGAGAGGACCTCCCAAATTATTTGTGACTTTTTATAGACTAGGAAATTTTATATATTTTACATGAAATTCTTATGTGATAAGCATCAGAGATATATATTAGTTACATTTTAGTCATAATAGATATCAGTATAAATAGTTTGTAACCACCTCACTAGATAGTAGTATAAATATTTTATTTTCATCAATTAAAAAAGGGTTTGTAACTTTTCTCTCATTTCTTTCATGGATGTCATGTTTCGTAACAATAAGGAAGACCCCTCCCTACTTATTATTTATATATACTTGACATGAAATGAGTAAATTTGATTATAGATCTCAATTGAGTCAATTTCAGGAAAGATATTGCTTTGTATTGGGTCTTTTGCAATATGGATTAAGTTGAGCTAAGAAGTAAGCAGACACTTTTAATAACAAATTCTTAATGAAAGGGAGAATTACAATCCGATTTGAAGGAACTCGAGAACAAACCAAAACATAACAAGATATAAAATTGAGGATCAAATTGCAATATATTAACATAAATAATCATATAATTCATTAATTCAAAAAATTCAAACAAATATGGCAATATATGTTGCCAAGAGTTTAACACAAACTCTTGTATCAATTAAAAAAAAACAAAAAAACAAACTCTTGTATCAATAAGAATATAAAGCTTCCTAAGTAGTCTCTCATGCAAAGATGATTGCAATAGCAACCATAGATGCCATGATGACTCCATAGACAGATGATTCAACAGACTGAGCAGGAGAAGAAGGTGGAGGAGAAGGAGCAGGTGCACCTTCGGCTAGAACAGTGATGACCAACTTCATTTGACGAGCAGAACAGTGATCAGCTACGCCACAAACGTACCACTTTCTTCCTTCAGTTTTTAGTTGAATGATATCTTTTCCTGTAGAAAGTGCTTCATTTTTTGGTGGAAAAGTGCAGCTTTGAAAGAGTGTGCCATTTACTTTGAAAACATTGTGCCTTGCCGGGTCATAGTTGAAAACTAAAAAGAAGGAGATGAAACAAAATTCGTTCATATTAGATTAATACAGGTTCATCTAAACAAAAGTTAATTATAATCATAATATATATGCACAAACTAGTTATGCAATTTAGTATAACTAAATAAACTTGAAACCAAATGAATTTTTTTTCCCTTTTACATACCTAGGTTGTCACCAACACGAAAAACTTTGTCTTGAGTCCACTGAGTGTAATCAAAATCAACAGTCCAACCCTTGTCATCACCAACAATGTGATCAGTTGCAATTGCAACTGATGAAAGTAAAACCATGGAAATGGAAATGATCAAGAATACACGAGAAGAAGCCATTTGAACAAAATTTGAGGTGTGGAAATTAACTATAAAAAATGAGTGTCAAGCAAAATATTCCTAGAATAAAATCTCAATCAAAGGAATAGCTAGCTAGCAAATGTTGTGCAAATGTTATTGTTTTGGTTTGATTTGATGAATTGTGCAATTCAACTTAGGCTATATATAGTTGTCATGCGTGTGTATATTGATTTCATTGTCACAGCAATAATAGAATATTTGCATGCTTTTGTAAACGGCTACCGGATTTGGTCGGCTTTTACTAAGACGAGGTTGAAATTACACAACTTATTTTTTACTTTTTTGGAATACACTTTTATTATTTTATTTTAATGTAAAGAAACTTTTTATGACTTGACCAAAAAAAAGTTTTCTTTTGTTTTTATTTAACCGCAATCTATGATTTCCAAAAAAAATTATTTGAAGCAAATTTGGCAATGAACAAATATGCAATTTAGTGTGGACCGTGTCAAAGAGAAATAGAAGAAGCATATAGTTGCTCTTCCGGCCTTCGTTGTAATTTAGTTGTCTCCATGCAGAAAGTTTACACATAAATAATATTTTTTTATTTGGAATATTAGAGATGTAATAGAGTATTGACACTTGGAGTACAAATACTTGAGGAGGCTTGAATATATCAAGTTCTCAAGCTTAAGTGGTAGTTTTGATTTTATAGAAAATAAAAATTTGATTGAGATCTTGATTGTTCTATCTCGATTAAAAGGTCACATATCACCTGATTGCGTATCAATGATGATGGGCAATCCGAGTCAATATAAATACCCAACAAGATCATGAGAATAACATACAAATAGATGATACATTGAGTTAGTAAAAAAAAATGCATTGAGAAAAACACACGTAGGGAAGAAAATGAAAAAGGACACAACAAGAACACACGGAAACTCCAAAATCAAAGAAAAGTCAATGATTGTTGTCTAATGACAACCAGAAAAAGAAAAAAATTATGTGAAATTTATTACAATAGGTATATATAGATTGTCAAACATCCTTATAACCCTCAGATTACTCACACTCTCTAAAATAAATACATAACTATATCTCATAATACCTTTCAACAAGAGTAAGAGAGAGAGGGAGAGAGAAAAAAGCGAGATACAAACTTAAAATGCTTTCAACTAGTGCAACTTATAAAGAAGAGCTAGAGTTCATGTCTTATGGAAGCGTTTGACCAAACTTTTGGGGAGTTTATCATCTCTTAAATTGAGAAGTTGTGTCAAACAAAATTTTGACTGAACTCTTTAATTAAAAATGGATTTTTTTGTAAAGAAGAAAAATAAGGAAAAAGAACTTTAAGAAGGAGATCAAAATTACTTTTACAAGCCATATGGCTAAACTGCACTTTTCGCTCCGATTTTGGTTTGGCCTCTTTCGTTTCAAAATTGTTGAGAAGACGCCACGTACGTGTCCAAAAAAAGGAGTCATAATCACAACTTTTTGAAAAAATAATGGGTCAAAAAGCATATTTTCTTTATGTTGGGGTGGGGGGTGTGTGTGTGTGTGTTAAAATTTCCCTTGGGGATCATTTTTGCCATTTTTTTTAATACGGGGCCAAAATCACAGCATTTTAAAACTTAGGGGCCAAAAAGTGCAATTTAGCCTTTTTCTTTCTAGCGTTGTCTTTTGCGGTTGAATTGAATTTTTTTGACGACATGTACTCTTCTTTTTTTTTTTGGAGGTGTCCGAGGTTCGAACCCCGGACCTTGCATATATTATGCATTGTCCTTATTAACTAAGTTAAGTTCACGGGAACGACATATACTCTTCTATGGCTGTGTATTATTTTCTGATTTTTTTTTATTTACAATATTTTTCGGTTAATTAATATAATTTGTTTATGTTAAAAATGGTTATCTTTTTTTGATCATATTCACAAATTGGTTATAAAAAAAAAAACCAATCAAAACACCTAGTGTGGTTAATTACTTTCAATGAATGGTTTAAGAATATAAAAAGTTGTCGCAACTCATTTATCATCTATTGCACGTAATGAACTAAGATTTTGAGCACTATTAACCATAATTGTAGTTTAGCTTTAATTTTTTAACTTTTGGTTTACTCACAAGATAAACCTAAGGTTTTCTTCCAACTCTTGATGAGGATCTCCTTCTGTCTTTTACAAGAAGGATCCAATTCTTGATTTTCTTTTCAGTTTTTGGGAAGACATTCTTTCATTATGCTACTGGAGGAGATATCACTATCTCCATCTGAAGAAGTCATTGTTGATGAAATATATCATTTCATGTCACTTTTGAACCTGGCAAGCACATTTTTGTATATGGTCACTACTTACAACATTGTACCTACTACTACCTAGGACCGAAAACTACTCATTGAACCTTGGAGCTACTGCAAGTGTTTGTGGTGTCATCGTCGGATCAATGGTTATTGCACATGTTTTTGCTTCTATTTATTTCAGTGTGTGATTGAACCGATTGTGTCTAAGACCTGTCATATTCAGGTCATTGTTCTTTTAATTGTAAACATGATGTATGCAATGGCATATGATCTAAGCTCAGTAGTAGTTCTTCTTATGGGACGCCTTTTCTGCGGTAAGTAAAGATACACTTAATACTCACAAGTTTCATACTTTTCATAAAAAATTATGACATGACTATGATGTTTTTGTTCTTATCTTCTTAGTAAAACATTCATGGTATGTACGCACATATTCAGGAATGTGTTTTATGAATTACTTTGCAACAATATCCATTTTTAAACTTTACAACTATTCAATTAGCATGTCATTGTGAAAGAGATACAATACATGTTCAAAGGCTCACATAAAAAATTGGTATGTCAGTTGATCTGATGATGCTGAAAATGATATGTCATTTTGACATGAAGCAGAAATTGAGATAGGTTAAAAATTAGAAACTGGTACGGCATGAATCAGAAACTGGTATGTCAACATGGTACCATGTATTCATTTTATCATATGATGTCATTTTGGTATGTCTGTTTTGGTTTCATCAAGGCTTTCTCAAACCTTTAATAATGGGGGATTACTGTCAACCGAAGCCGAAACTCTAGCTCGAGTAATTGCAGATGGTACAATAAGAATTTCAGGGCATTTCAGTGAAAGTAAACTACTCAATCTAACCTTACTTCCTTCACTCCTCATATGAATTTCATC
>Ga0228711_1001829_pt1 | contig 31947 bp, 22 predicted proteins | sample MedpolnodulmetaG_2_FD_177996 | JGI IMG/M metagenome (GOLD analysis project Ga0228711, IMG submission 177996) | Root nodule microbial communities from Medicago polymorpha collected in Santa Monica, California, United States - brown nodules | ecosystem: Host-associated > Plants > Roots > Nodule... | reverse complement strand
TTTATAACTTCTAAAACTTTCATTCTAATCATTGTTAAAAGTTAATTAAATTCATAACTCCCTGTCGGAACGATACTCTATTTTTACTACTTCGGTAAAACCGTACACTTGCGGTTTTGCTCATCAGTTGGCGATCCCCCTGTGGTTCCAGTAGAGACACTTCATTTCAAGGATTTGGATGTACCAACCCTTGATCTAATTGGGTAGTTGCTCTTAATAACAGAAGCTTTCTGCACAACCGTAGTGTTTTTCAGTTTTTTGGAATTTTTAGATATGACCTGTTGAAAACCATCTGTATCTAAATGTGGATTGCTAGTATGTTCAACATGAATGTCATTAGGTTCAGCATTAGGGAGTAAATTTGGAGCAACTTGCCTGTTATCATGAGCTGAAGGTGCAGATTTTTGTAAATCATCCTTATCTGCGGTTTCTGCCAATTGTGCCCAAGAAGCTTTGAGAAATTCCATGTTTTGTTGGACAACCTCTTCAGTGTCTTTTGAACTAGAACCAGCGCTGCTTTCAGAATCTAAGTTTTGCTGTGTAGCCTCCACAAACTCAGAATCTGCGCTACTATGAGATTCATCATCAACACAGCCAGTCACGAAATTAGCATGTCCTGCCTCCTTGTTCTGATTTTCCAGCTGTGCTTCTAGCATTTCATTCACTTCGATCTCCAGATCAACATCATCCTTGCTACGCGAATGTAACTCTTCAGGAACCACTTCTGCAGGTTTAGTCTTCTGAACAAATTCCTGTCGAGGCTTAGTGTTAGAGACCAAAGGCTGTTTACCCTTATTTTCCTTCAATCTTTTGCAGTTTTCCAAGGAGTGGCCGGTGAAATTGCAGTGTGTACAAAAATCTGGGAGATTCTCGTACTCAAAGTCCACAAAAATTGCATAACCTTTTCTTTCGACAAGAACCCTATATCTCAGTTCTTGACTCAAGTCTAAATCAACCAACACATGTGCAAAGTGTCCGAATGATCTCTCCATTCTGGGCTTACTAGTGATGGAGTCTGTGCATATTGGCGTACCTACACTGGATGCAATAGCAAATAGAATTTTTTTCCTCCAGTACTCTTGCGACAAACTGTAAATACGCAACCAAACCTGTGCAGTTGTCTGTTGTTGTAAATTAGGGTTAAACTCTTTTGACCAAGCAAAAAGCTTCAAAATACCTGGATTCAAAGACCAAGAGCCTACTGACCTAACCCTCTTCATGTCCTCAAGGGTAGAGAACGTGAACTCATAATAACCTTTCCCAATAGATGTGATTCCCCATCTACCAATAGATTTCCATAAAACAGACAACTTACTGCGCAAGTTTTCAATAGAAATTGGACTTGACCCTTTTGGCCAGATGATTCTCCCTTGTAATCCGAATTTGCATTCTTCAACTCCTGCTAAGTACTCATCTTCAGGGATCTCAACTTACATACATTTTTTATGATATGTTTAAGTTTTATTTGATAAATAATAGTCTCAATTATAATGTGCCAAAAATATATACATTTCCCTTTTAATTTCTGTCTTTATATATATATATATATATATATATATATATATATATATATATATATATATTACTTTAAATAAAAAAAACGCTATCTGTAAAACGCTATCTTTATAAAGCGCTATCTAAACCTATTGATACATAGTGTTTTAAAACAATAATGTTGTTTTTAAACCTGTCTTAGATGGCGCTTATTTTTTAAAGCGCTATCTAAGGAGAACCTTTGCTAGCGCTTTTTGACATAAAACGCTATATAAACCCTGCTTTAGATAGCGCTTTATACAAAAAAAGCGCTATATTACCTTTACCTCCTTCTTCTTTTTCTTCTTTTTGACATAAAACGCTATATAAACCCTGCTTTAGATAGCGCTTTATACACGAAAAAAATGCTATATTACCTCCTCCTCCTCCTTCCTCGTCTTCTTCTTCTTCTTCTTGATTTAGGGTCACTTTCGACCCAAAAATCACCCTCTCTGAGTTGTTTCTCCTTTGCTTGCAGATCCGGAGACATGAGTATTCCGGAGACTTGAATATAGTCATATTAGTCATATTTGTAGGCATAGATACTTTGCAGTTTTATGCTATTAACATGGATGTTGTGAGTTTGTTCACAGATTAATCTTTTTTGTTTTTAGAGAATTTGAATTTGTATTGTATCGATGTACTCTATCAATTTGAATGAATGAATATCGTTTACTTTTGTCAAAAAAAAAACTATATTGACATGGCGACCGTGAATCATTAGAAAGTTAGAAATAGAAAGTTTTTTATTTTAAACTCTAATTGTTCTTTGCAAATATTCACTTTTCATACTTTTTTGTAACCTGGTTTCGTACCCGTACCCGGGTTCGTTGGGTTACACTTGTGACCAGTGAATTTTGTTAAGATATATTAGAGTTGATCCACTTAGACTGATTTATCACGATGTATTTCCGTTTGGGTTTTTCCTGGATCAGGTCTATTGTCTCCCCAGTCTTTGTATCTTTCTCGTTTTATTTAATATATTTTCTATTTTGCTTAAAAAAAACATGGTCTTTCAATTATTTTAAACAAATGTCTCTTTTCTACCGTGAAAGGTTGAAAAGTTAACTGTAAAAATAATAAATAGAAAATTTTATTGTGAAAATAAAAAGATGGATTTGGGAAAATGGAATGGTAAAAGAATGCGTCACATTCACTTCCAATCCAAGAAGTAATGCTAAGGCAAGAGAAATCGCCACAATGGTAAGGAGGTCATTGATAAGATTCGATAAATTTGGTTCAATCCAGAACCAAAAAAGAGACAAAGCTCTCACAATTATCAAAATTCAACTTATCTTATTTCATCCTTACAAAAGAAAATACATAGAAATTTTTTTATATCAACAATGCTATATCCTGCAAATTCCACAACCACGAATGCCAAATGCGATTATCACTAGTATTATTTATATATAAGAAAAAATTAAAAAGTTGGGGGTTCGTGGAATATACATATTTTTTCTATAATTTGTTTTCATGGAAACTTGCATTTCCCTTTTTATATTACTTTTCACTACGTGTGTTTAAAGCACAAACACAATACACTGATCTATTGAAGAGGCATTGTCTAAGTGTGCTAAAAGGACAAATACAACGTTCTAATCTACTTAAGTGCTATAAATATTTTATTATATTTAGCATTGCATGAGCTTTATACACTATAAATTAATCATATGATGTTTATCATAAGCAATGAGAAAAAATAATATGACTAAAATTCTCAAGTTTATTTATGGTTTAGTTTTATTTCTTTACCTATTTCTAATTGAAAAGGAGGTTGCTGGTTATATTCAATGTGATTTTGATGCTGATTGTCCTGAAGTGTTTCGCCACATCTTTTATTTGTGCATTGACAAACTATGTAAACAATTTGTAACGTTATAATATGTGAGCATCAAACCTAAGAGATAACATAAATTTCATTCAGGGAAGATTTAGTTTTTGCACAAAGATGTTTGGCATCTAATTATTGTATTTTTTTTTCATCTCATATTTTCATAAACCGTGCAATAATAGTTTTGTACTATAAGATGTTGGTAATGAAATGAGCTCTAAAAAATATTATAGTTATGCTGACTTCTCTAGTTTGGATGTATCACACTAAGCTCTAATTTACGCATTTCACTAAAGAATTTTAATTAGAGTATCTATGATATTTAGGTTGAACAATTCTTTGTCAGGTTTAACTGACCTCGCAACCAAATCCCGGATTACTTGAGCCCCTTTTTCGCGGGAGTCAAAGGGTTAACAAAGAAAAAAGTAATACAACCAAATCACTTAAGAAAAAATATTCCAATATTGTGCATTTGCGTTGGACATTAGCCTCAGAATTCAAATTAAAAAAAAAAAATGCCCTCATTACATTAGGGACTGCTTTTGTCCTACAGAAAATTCCAAAATTTTCTCAACCTTACATTAGCAACGGCTTGTGTTCACCACAAAATTCATTTTAATTTTGTCAACCTTGCATTAGCGATGACTTTTGTCCGTTGCAAAATTCTGCCTCTACGAATATTTGTATTGAAAAACTCCCACTGCAAATGGCCAAATGCCGACGCAAAAAAGTTTTTTATAAAAAAAGTCAGCCACTTGCATTAATGCCCATCGCAAATGCACACAAGCCCGCTACAAATTCGTGTGCGCCTTGCATCTACAAGACTACAACAAATGTAGGCAATAACTGAAGGTCATTCTTGTATTCTTTTGGCAAAATCGAAGTTGTCCTCGACGTCAATACGTTGCCTACGTCAGTCGGTAATCATGAGCTTATGATCATATGCTTCGAAATTGAGTTCTTTATCCTTCTTTGAATCTATAAAACAACCACCAGAAGATGAGAATGAAGATCGTAAAATGAAGTTATAGTAAGTAAAATCATACATAGTTCAATGATTGCAAACTAGCATAAAGTTCACCAGAGAATAATTGCTATGTATAACATGAATGAATGATAGTGCAAGCACTGGTCATATCATGTTGCCACAAAAACTCCCAAGTAACAATGGACTTCACCATGTTCATGCAGCTGAATGACTCACTCATAATATATCTACTTATAAGTCATGCCATTAATGATTCTTGACATGACTTGTCGCTTACTCTCTCATTCCTTTTCAGTCACTTTAAATTAAAGTCATTATAAAACTTTACTAAGGTTCTTTACTCAAGCAGAAATAACCTCAAGCTACTATAACTTTTTATAACATCATGTAATTCATCTCTGACAATAGTCATCGTATAAAATACTGCAAATTACACTTATTATTTATTTCTATTGTTAAACATGTTACTAAAATAATATCTCGTCTAAGTTATACGTAACACATATCATGTCAACATTTCACATTACATTCAACTTGGAGTCTTGGTGGTATTTAAGCTGAGCCTTTTTCTTTTTTGATATGATTTATGTTTGCTGCATTGCCCATCTTGTCGAATGTCTTACATTTTCGTGTTATGAGTTTTGGATGGCCGATTACTTTTACTTCGAGATCGGGAGCTAGTGTCTAGTTGCAGGTTTGTTTGGCTGGTCATGGTGTCTTCTCTGGTTGATTGGGGGTGGGGGTACCTTATTGATTTGTTCGATCGCTTTTGATTCGAGATCGAGAGTCAGTGTTTGATTCAACTTTGCTTTGGGCTAATTTTGGTGTTTTTCTTCGGTGGATAAGGGGTAGGGAGGTGGTGGAGGCCGACTAAGTGTTGGAATAGGACATTTTTGGGTGTGGCACAGTTAAGGTGATGAGAAGATGTTGTTTGATTTAGAGGGGTGTTTTTTTGGGGTGAGCAACGATGGAAGGAGATTTATGAATTTCGTTTTCAGTGGCCGTGTTATGATGGAGTGTGATTTAGGGGGTGAAGTTGGTTTTAGTGGTTGTTGTTCTCTTGGATGTTGAAGGTGGGTCTTCGTTAGATGATGGATGTATTATGTCTTTTTTGGTGTTTTTTTTTGTGTTTCGCCTATATATGGCGCCTTTGTTCTGTAATCTCTGATACTGGTCTCTATTCGTCTTGAGTAGGGATGTTTTTAATAAATTTTGCCGTTAAAAAAAATCATTCAACTACATATAATGTTGTTTACATATTTAAATCAATCTTTAACCTCAAAATCATTAACATTTCATCTTATTCAATAAATGGTTAACAACAATGGAAAACGCAATATGTCTCACTCCAACGAGTCACCAATTCAGCCTTAGTTTTCGATACCTACTTATCCCTAGCAAGGTGTGGATAACCCTACAAATTATTTGACTTCTTCTTGCTGATCATTATGATATTTAACCCTCCTACCCTATGAGTCTTCACATAAGCCTAACCATGTCATTTGACATGAAAAAGACACCTTTAACATGAGCAATGCCATGTTTAATGCGTTCAAAGCAAAATTTCATGTCTTGCGTTAGTTTATCAATAAATTGAACCTTCCTTTCATCAAAGCTTTTTGAATTAAGTTTCTGAAATGTAGAATTCATCAGTGACAAGGCCAAACATGTCGAATTTATAATATATACAACCTTCTATGTGTATTTTTTTTTTTTTGTTAAAAAGATTTAATTTTTCTTTTCCTTTAGTAGGAAATAATGCTTGGTAAGTATAAGGGTATGCCACTGCTAGAAAACAACATATTAACAAGAACATAAAGTTTTAAAGCTTTTAGAGCAAAATTTCTGCATTTCAAATTGTGAATTGGAATTTGAAACAATATTTATTCTCACTTGAGCAGTAAGTATGATTTACTATAATTGATGTACTTCCAAAAATCACATTAGAGATTACTAGGGTTTGGTATCGTATTCTAGGGTTTAGATTGATTATTGGATTCCTTGAGAATGCTCTCAAGGGTGGTATTTATAGCCTGTTATGGGCTTGGCTTTCGGTTGCTTGGTCCTCAAGCAACATGGGTATTTGTGTATTTTAGGCAATTTCTAGAAGTTTCTAGAAGTTAAGAAAGGTGTGCCTAGGACTCAGGAGCCCTTCTGAAGAGTGTCTGAACCATTCTAGAGGGTCTAGAGCCTTTCTAGAGGGCTTTTAAGCCTTTAGGAATATTATGACGGTTCACAGCCCCCCAAGCACGACTCTTGAGACAAGGCGAAGTGTTTGCTTTGCTGAAAAAATTTTAGATTTTGTTTTATGGTTTGTACGCCTCCCTGGGTATCCATCTTCTTTATGTGGAGGGTCTTTCTAGGGAGGTGTCTTCTTCCTCTTAGAGCTCCCTAGAGGGTGTGTATCCAGATTTTTTTCATAAGTTGACCATTCGCAGCCCCCCAAGAACGAGTCTTGGGACAAGGCGAAGTGGTTAGTGCAGGCAATTCCTTTTGTTGTGAGTTATGGACGGGCTTCTTTTGAAGCTACAGGCAAGCTAGCGTCCGCTTGTGCGGGATTCTAACGGTCCAGATTTCGTGACCTTCCAGTGTTGATATCGTGTTCGGATCGTGGTACCTTTTTACACGTGTCTCCGTTCATTGAAGAGGACTGCACATTTTTCGAGGCGGCCTTTAATTTTTTCTTGTTACCATCAAGAATTACCTTGTTGGCTAATTTGGCCTGTCCATTAGCTTGTGGGTGGATGACTGATACGAACTTAGTTTGTATTCCCAAATGTTTGCAAAAGTCAATTATTGTGGAGTTGGCGAATTGAGTCCCATTGTCAGATACTATGTATTTCAGAAGGCCAAAACGACATATGATTTTATTCCAATAGAATATCTTGACCCTCTCTACTGTTATCTTGGTGAATGCTTCAACTTTAATCCATTTGGTGAAATAGTCCACGCCTACTATAAGAAATTTTAATTGTCCACGGTCTAAAGGGAAAGGTTCAACGATGTCGACTCCCCATTTGTGAAAAGTCCATGGTGAATACACTGAGGTTAATTCATGAGCGGGGGCGTGCTTTTTATGTGAAAACTTTTGGCATTTGTCACACTTTTTCATGAACTCAGAACTGTCTTGGAGAAGGGTGGGCCAATAATAACCTGCGCGAAGAAGCCTTGCTGCTAGGGCTCGCCCACCGATATGACTATGCATACGCCTTCATGCACTTCCAAAAGGACCAAATCGGTTTCATCTTCTCCCAAACATCGCAACATTGGAGTTGTTCTTCCTCTTTTGTAAAGTTTCCCTGACACGATAGTGAATTTGGAGGCTCTCTTACGAACCACCTGTTCTTCTTCCTCATTTTTTGGCGTGTAAGATCCCGTCAAGTATTTCAGTAATGGGGTCATCCAACTCTCTTTGCTTTCAGTAATGGAATTGACCTCTTCGACCTTCGTGTTGGGTGATGTGATTACTTCTTGAAATACCGTTATGTTGTTGCCTGGTCGTTTGGTGCTGGTGAGCTTGGCCAATAAGTTTGCCCTGGAGTTTTGTTTTGTTGGTACGTGAATGGCTTCGAAAAAGGTAAATTCTTTGGCTAAACTCTGTACCTTGGTTAGATACTTGACGAGTTGAGTATCCTTAGTTTGATATTCTCCCGTGATCTGACTTGTTACTAATTGGGAGTCACTTTTTGCTCTTAAATTCTCCGCTCCCATTTCTTTTGCTAGAGTCATTCCGGCGATGAGGGCTTCGTATTCGGCTTGGTTATTGCTCACCTTGAACTCGAACCTGAGAGATTGTTCTATGAGAAGATCGTTTGGTCCTTCGAGCACCACGCCCGCTCTGCTTCCTTTGAGGTTTGAGGAACCATCTACTGATAGGAGCCATACATAAGGTACTTCTTCCTGAATCGGTGAGCTAAATTCTACAACGAAATCTGCTAAGACTTGTGATTTGATACTGCCTCTTGGTATAAATTGAATGTCGTATTCTGATAGTTCTATTGACCATGTTACCATCCTTCATGCTAAGTGTGGTTTACCTAGTACCTGCTTGATGGGATAATTTGATTTCACCATGATTTTGTGGCTTTGGAAATATGGTCGAAGTTTCCTCGTTGTAGTTACGACGTCTAAAGCTAGGCGCTCTATTTTCTGATACCGTAGCTCTTCCCCCTTGAAGACTCTACTCACAAAATAAATCAGTTTCTCCCCCGCCTCCGAATCTTCCACTAATGCTGTGCTCATAGCGTTATCATAAATTTCTAAATAGAGAAAAAGGATAGCATCCTTACTAGGGCGGTGTAAGATGGGCGGGCTGGACAGAAAAGTTTTTAGTTGTTGGAGAGCGTCTTCGCACTCTGTCGTCCATTCAAATTTCTCTTTCTTTTTATTGCAGGCAAAGAAGGAGAAATCCTAATCACCAGCACAAGATTAGAAATGTGACAAAGCTGCTAATCTTCATGTCAGTTGATGTACCTCTTTGACGTTTGAAGGACTTCTCATATTAATGATGGCCTAGCATTTGTCGGGGTTATCCTCAATACCTCGCCTTGTTAGGAGGAAACCCAAAAACTTTCCTGCTTGTAATCCAAAAGAACATTTTGTTGGGTTTAAACGCATTTTGTATTTCCTTACTTGACCCAGGATCTCTTCTAGATCATCAGCGTGACTGAAACCTTCCTTCGTTTTTGCTACTAAGTCATCTATATACACTTCAAGGTTTCGTCCTATCTGGCGGGAGAAAGTTGTATCCATGCATCTTTGGAATGTGACTCCTGCGTTTCTAAGGCCGAAAGGCATAACTTCATAATGATAGTTCTTGTTGTTGGTTATGAAAGCTGTTTTTGGAGCATCTAAAGGATCCATTCTTATCTGGTTGTAGCCTAAGTAAGCGTCCATGAAGCTCAACGTATTGAACCTGAAGCATTGTCAATAAGATGGTCAATGTTGGGTAACAGGTATGGATCTTTTGGACAAGCCATGTTAAGGTCTGTATAATCCATGCACAGTCGCCACTTTACTGATGACTTTTTGACGAGAACGGTGTTTGTCAGCCAAGTTGGATCCTGAATTTCGATGATGAAGCGGGCGTCAACTAATTCCTTCACCTCTTCATCTACGACTTTTCATCTTTCTTCACCCAGCTTTTTTTTTTTTTGTACTACTGGTTTTACACTGGGATTTACAGATAGATAATGACAAGCGATGCTAGGGTCGATTTCGGGCATTTGCGAGGGCTTCCAGGCAAATAAATCTAGATTCTTTCGTAATAATTCTGTGAGGGCGACTTCTTATGTTTGGCTCAGAGATGTTCCGATTTTGGTTGTTTGATGTGCTTCCGGACCGATGGTGGTTTCCTTCAGATCTTTTGTAGGCTCTATGCGTTCATGTTGAAGATCTTCTCTGGGGTCCAAATCAATCATGTTCACAACATGAATTTCTTCATTATTCACCTTCTTTTTTCCTTTATGATAGCACTCTCTGGCAACTATTTGATCGCCTTTAATGGTTCCCACTTTCCCGTTGTCTAGTGGGTATTTCATTATTAGGAATTTGGTAGATAGGAAACCTCCTAGTAGATTGAAAGCAGGACGACCAATAATTATATTGTAGGAATTGGGTGAATTTACAACAAGGTACCGGACTCGTATCATTTTCGCTTGAGATCCGTAGCCAAAAGTTGTCCTTAAAGTGATGTACCCCCGCACGTGAACCTGCTCGTCGATGAACCCCGCCAATGTCCCTTTGAAAGGTTGTAATTGCTCAGGATCAAGCCCCATTCTTTTGAAGGTTTCGTAGTATAAGATGTCGGCTGAACTCCCCGTGTCTATTAACACTCTTTAGATATCCCACATGAAAATTTGCAGAGTAATGACCATATGGTCATCATCATGAGGGACAACGTCTTGATAGTCTTTGGGCGAGAAGGAAATGTCAGGTTCGCGCTCTGCTGCTTGCTTGTTGTCCTCTTGGCATAACATCAACTGCCCCGACGAAACCTCCTGAGATAGTGTTTAGAGTGTTCCTTTTCTCTTCACTATGTCCCTCTTTCCTGGTTTCTCGCTCTGTTTTTCGTTTGTTCTCACCCCTCTCCTCTTGAGCATATCCTCTTAATTTCCCATTTTGTATTAATTTTTCAATCTCCTGTCTGAGGTGGATGGAAGAATCAGTGTCGTGTCCTCGGGACCTATGATATTTGCACCATTTGTTCTTATCTGTTCCCATGGTTGAAAAAAGTGGTGTTGGTGCTTCTGGGATTAGTTTTGACTCATAAACTTCCTTCATGATGCGCTCTGGGCGAGTGTTTAATGGAGTGAAGTTTTCTGAGCGTGGTTTAGTAGCGTAAGACGTGTAAGGTCGCCTTTCTTGCCTCCTGTAAGGTGCCGGATCCCTGTTTTATGACGGTTGATAATTTTTCCACTATGGGTTGTTGGAGCCACACTTTTTTACGTCTCTCGCTTTCTTCCCTGCATTGCTTTCTTCTCCCTTGATATAACAATCAGCTCTAGCAATGATCTCGTGCATAGAATCAGCGGGCTTTTGGGCCAAAGATTCATCAAACTGTCCCGTCCTTAGACCATTCTGGAAAGCTCCTACGAATACCTCTAGATTATGGTTGATTACTTTGATGGTGGTGTTATTCAATCTGGCTAAATAGTCTCGCAGGGATTCGTTATGTCCTTGACGGACATTGAAGAGACTGGTGGCGGATACTTTGCGATGGCGGCTTGCAGAGAATTGTTGGATGAGCTTCCTCGTCATGTCTTGATAACCTATGATGGAGAATCATGGGAGATTCATGTACAAACGCAAAGTTGCATCAGTGAGAGTTCCTGCCAAAAGCTTGCATTTGAGAGAGTCAGCGACTCCGACAACGGCCATGCGAGTGTTGAGCGTTGCGCTATGCTCCATCAGATCGCTTTTTACGTCGAATGACGAAAGGTGAGGTGGCTTGAAGTTTTCGGGAACGGGTGCATTCCTGATTTCGGACGAGAGGGGTTGGGGCTCAGGGTCCTCCATCTCGCCATAGCGGGACTCGTCCTTTTCTTCTTCTTGTTTCTGCTGGATGGTTTCCACTGAAGCGTGTAGGGCTTCGTTCTGCTCCCTAAGTTGAGCGATTTGAGTTTTCAAAGTTTCGACTTCTTCAGGGTTTGCCATGAGGATGGCTGGATCGGTTACCTAAATCTGGGCGATATAGGGTTTTGAATTGAGAGGTTGGAATACCAAATCGTAGAAACGATCTACGATTCAGAAGGGTTTTTAGGGTTCCCAAATCACGATTTGCGATTCAGAAAACGTGGTCAAGGCTAGTTTTATCTTTTCCCAGAGACGACTCCAACTGTACTTGCAAAAAGCACAATAGAGATTACTAGGATTTAGTAACGTATTCTAGGGTTTAGATTGATTATTGGATGCCTTGAGAATGCTCTCAAGGGTGGTATTTATAGCCTGCTATGGCCCTTGGTTTCGGTTGCTTGGTCCTAATGCAACAGGGGTATTTGTGCATTTTAGGCGATTTCTAGAAGTTTCTAGAAGCTAAGAAAGCTGGCGCCCTTAGAAGGGCACACCTAGGACTCAAGAGCTCTTCTGGGGGCGTCTGGACCATTCTAAAGGGTCTAGAGCCTTTCTAGGGGGCTTTTAAGCCTTTAGGAATATTATGACGGTTCAATTGAGCATGTGCATTGGAACAACATTTTTTCTCACTTGAGAAAAGGAGATTATGATGGGAACGATAGACAATGGAAACTTTCAGAATTAAAATAATTTAAAAAGCATCATATTGCACAATAATTTTGAGAGTAGCATCATATACACATAGGAGACATATTTGCCTAAGTTTTAGGCATGTGAAATATTAAAAGTAAAAGCAATTCCCAATGCTTGTTATCTCACATAGGTGAATTTGTTATCCTTAACATAATCTATCCATCTATTTGTAATGAAAGTGGTAAGAAGTAAAATTTGCAATAGTATGGTAAGGAAATGAAATATTGTTATGATAATTAGCACACACAAGTTGACTAGTCTGGACTGTAGTGAAATCATTTGTAATATGGAAACACAGAGATGTTGTTAAGAATTTTACATTCCTAAGCATTCATACCTTATTAGACTTCATCATTTGTAAGTATTGCATTTGGACTGAGTTTTAATTTCAACACTGTTCTTTCTAGCTTAGTTTAAGTCCAAATCTAATAGAGCATCAGAACTCAATGACATATTATATGCTCCTAATAGCAGACTTTCCAGCTTTCATTCATGTAATGATACCCCCTCAGTGTCAATAATCTTATATTAACTACTACAACAGTTAAACCTAATTCCCTAAATTTCTATTTGGTAGTATGTTACCTTAAATGTTCAACTAAACTTAGTGTTTTAAGGCTTTGTTTGCAAGTTTGAAGGGGAAGGGAGGGGAGGGTTTTGAAAAAAAGGAAGGAGCAAGTGAAAGAAATTAAGGACATTGTAGGGTTAATTTTTGTTCATCATACAAAACCCTCCTCATTTGGAGGACAAAAAAGTTGTGTTGGAGTAGAGTTTTGAGGGGATTTTGGAGGGTTTAATCTATGTGGTTATAATATTCTTAATAAAGTTAATAGTCATTTTAGTCCCTAAATGTGTAACGAATAGTCAAAGTAGTCCATCAATCTATCAAAATTGCAAAATAGTCTCTGATTGTACACTTTATTAGTCAAAATAGTCACTTACAATAAAATAATCCCTCAATACCCACAATAACTCTTTTCATATAGAGATTGAATTGAAAGTAAGTAAATACTTATAGAGACTGATATGATAATAAGTAAGTATCTTGCAGAACTGTTATGACAATATTGATGAAACCTTTACCTTTTTGTCGGGGCCTTTTCTTAGTAAAAGACAGTTTTTTAAAATCTTGGTTGCAATTCATCGATACTTTTTAGATATAAGATCATTTATTACATGGAACCAACATACCTTAGGGCATATTGAAATTTTGGTCATAATTAAACTAAAAAGACATACAAAGCATAGACATGGACATCGAAGACAACGCAACTATGAGCACGTCGACACCGATAATAATTTTAGAAAATAACATAATTTTTTTTTGGGTACAAAGAAAATAACACAATTTAATTTTATCATATGTGTCGGTATCATGTCATTAACATACACAATTAGCAAAATTGAATATACAATATATAAAGTGAAATAAATTCTAAACCCACATTCATACCTAGGCTGCAGTTTAAGTTCAGATGTTGTTTAAATCATTAGAATCATTGTTGTCAAAATTGAATAAATGACTCAAGTTTAAACTCAACACAATACTAATATATAAATGACTCAAAACATTATTTTTGTTTTGGTAAAATCAATTGATTTTGATTACTAATTTACGATTATCGTTTTTACTATCCTATATCGATTCTACAAAAGTAGTTGAGTAAAATTCCTGATTAGGATTTTCGATTTTGCTTTTCACTTTTGACCTGAAGCAAATTCCTGATTTTGACAACCTTGATTAGAACCTTAAGAACATCAGGTGACAAAGTGACAACTCCTAACTAATTAATATATACCATATTGACAAAACCATGAAATGACATTATACTAAAGTTTTACAAGAAGATCATGGAAAAATCAGAATGCCAAGAAAAAAATTGTTGCCTAGCCTAACAAAACCAACATCAATCAGCTAAAATAATGGAAAAATCAGTTTTAAGAGTCAAGTCAAATAATGGAAAGTGAAACCAACCATCACTAAGAATAGTTTTTATTTTCCGAATCAATTTGCATCCAATGAACAAGTTTGAACATAGCCTCATACCTGCCGAGTTCCTTTTAATTTACTTGAGGATAGAACAGAACAAAGGCTAAAGAAACTATCTGCTAGGTAATAGCAAAATTAACAAAATAAACTCAAAACATAGACGGTGCATAACAATTTCAAATAATTATTATTTAAAGATAAAAAAACAAATGATTGTATAACATATTCAAATTCCATATGTGAATTTCGTAGTTTTAGAATAGAGTCATTCTCTATAGGTCTTATTGTCACACTGAAGATGTCTGCACACCACAAATTTTTTGGTAATTATGATTCAACCAAATATTATGATCTAAATTCCAAAATATTAAAATGGGAGAGTAGGCAGTAGCTTGTAATTCTCTTACCTAACTTTCCGATGACCTTGATCAATGGATTATGTAAAATGGGACAAACAGGAGAGCAGCTCGTGTGTGTGGTACAACTTCGTGAAAGTGGTGTGCTTCCTTAAACTCATCGTTAAGGCATAGACCTTTCTTAACTGTATTCAACGCTATGAAATCTAGCTTGTAATCCATCTTACCGAACACAAGATGCTCATAATGACAACATTTGGCTTAATTCTGGTGAGTTCTTGTCGAAAAAGCTGAATATCATCAATGCGGTAAAGCAAATTGGTCAAAAGAAGCAAAAATCTTGCTAAATTGAACGATGATGTGAAAGTATGGATCATCAATTGATCTGGGGCTGTGTGTTGTTGGAATATTGGCATGAAGTTGGAAGAAAATTGAAAGGTTAGAAGATCAAACAAAAGTAATAAAACTTTGAGTTGTGTGGTGTGAATTAAAAAAAATATAGAATGTGAGGGTCTCGCATAAAATAAAATACACATTATTAGTGTTTAAATTGTGGTATTTAAGTTTTAAATACCTTATCTATACTTCATATACAAAAAATACATGAACTGTGACACAAAATAAAGGTTATGAGATATTCTTTTTTCTCTCTCCTAAGGTTTCCAATCCTCTGTAAGAAGTTTACTTTCATCTCTGATTTCTTTCTTCCCTAATCGTTTTCTCTAATATGCTCAAGTTATTAATGGAATTGAGAAAGAGTGTTAGAAAGTGTTTTGAAAAGTGAATCATACCTTGAGGGTGAAGCAATGTCTACCGTGTATAGGCACACATTGGGAATAACCGCCTCTGGGTTTTGCGGCGTGTATGTTAGAGGACACGTGTAGGGTGATCCTCGCGTGGGGGCACTCTTGTGCGACGCGGTGCATTTAAGATGGCGTGTTCCTTCAGGCGCGGAGCCTTAAGGCAATTTAAGTTAGGCCACGTGTCAACGTATGATTGGTCTTTTGACCGGTTCAGAACAATACTTATTTCATATGTTTACATAATTTTATATGAAAAAAATGATATAATAGATTCAACTTTTTTTGAGGAAGTATATTGACATGGCGACCGTGAATCATTAGAACGTAAAAAATAGAAAGTTTTTTTTTATGAAAAAAATAAATTTATCATGGTCCTTCAATTATTTTAAACAAATGTCTCTTTTTTATCGTGAAAGATTGAAAAGTTAACTGAAAAATAATAAATAGAAAGTTTTTTATAGTGAAATTTTTATTTTACCCTATAAAAAATATATAAATAGAAAGTTTTTTATACCAATAATGCTATATCCTATGAATTCCACACCAACGAATGCCACGAAACAGTGCAAATGTAGTTAAGACAAGTATTATTTTTATATAAGAAAAAATAAAAAATGGGGGCTTGGTGGAATAAATGGTGGTGTCTCAGTCTTATTCTTATTTTTCTTAGAATTTGTTTTCGTGGAAACACCATTTCCCTTTTTATATTACCTTTTCACTATGTGTATTTAAGAGACAATCACAATACATTAATCTATTGAAGAGACATCGTCTAAGTGTGTTATAGGGGCAAATACAATGTTCTAATCTACCAAAGTGCTATAAATATTTTATTTCGTTTCGCATTGCATGAGTATTATACACTATAAATTCATCATATTATATTTGTTATATGAAACGAGAAAAAATAATATGGCTAAAACTCTTAAGTTTATTTATGGTTTAGTTTTATTTCTTTACCTATTTCTTATTGGAAAAGAGATTGATGGTAAAACATTTTTAATGGCAGATTATATTCAATGTGATATCGATGATGATTGTCCTAAAATGGTTCACCACATCTTTTATAAGTGTATTGACAACACATGTAAACAATTTAGAAGGCCATAGCATATTGTCTAAGTGTCAAACCTAAGAAAGTACATAAATCTCGTTCAGGGAAGATTTAGTTCTTGCACAAAGATGTTTGGCATCTAATTATTGTATTTTTATTTATTTTTCGTTTCAATAATAGTTTTGTACTATAAGATGTTGGTAATGAATTGAGCCCTAAAAAATATTATGGTTATATTGACTTCTTCTCTGTTTTGGATGTATCACACTAGCCTCTAATTTAGGCATTGCACTAATGAATTTTAACTAGAGTATCCATAATATTTTAGTTGAACAATTCATTGTCAGACTTAACTTACATCGCAGTCAAACTCCATATTACTTGATCCCTTTTTGTCCGGGAGCCAAAGGGTTAACAAAGAAAAAAGTAATACAACCAAATAACTTATAGGGGCATAAACCAAGTTGAATGAAGTCTATATATATAAGGAAACAAAAATTCAATATTGTGCATTTGTGTTAGACATTAGCATCGGATTCTGCCTGCCGCAAAATTCAAATTTAAAAAAAAATTCCCTTATTACATTAGGAGTTGCTTCTGTCCTCCAGAAAATTCCAAAACTTTCTAAACCTCACATTAGCAGTTGCTTATGTTTACCACAAATTTCAAATTTCTTTCTGTCAACCTTGCATTAGCGATGAATTTTGTTTGTTGCAAAATTCAATTTTTCCCACCTTACATTAGTGTGTAGCTTGAGGCCACCGCAAATGTTTGTATTGAAAAACACCCACCACAGTGGTCAAATGCTGACGGAGTTTTTTATTTTAGTTTTGAACAAGTCAGCCACATGCATTTACGTGGGCAAAGCTCGACGCAAATGCACCCAAACCCGCTAATTTGCGTGCGCCTTGCCCCTACAACAAATGTAGCCACTTTCTTGTATGTTTTTGCATAATCTAAGTTAGACCAATGGCATGTATATGTCAAACTTCAAGATGTCCTCATCGTCGATATGTTTCCTAGGTCAGTCCTTATTGGTAACCTTGAGCTTATCATCACTAGACTTTTCACCCGTGCGGTATAAAATATGTCATAATCATAAGCAAGATGTAATATTACACAACAAACAAAACGCAGCGTGACTTAAGTCATGCAGGAATATAAGGTGTGTTAGTTAACTGCCGATACGTATTGATACAAATCTAGCATAAACTCTCTCATCCATTATTACTCTCATCCTACCACAATTTCCACAATTTTTCCCAATCTCTCTAAAAATCTCAACCAAATTTATTCAACAAAATCACAAGTAATCATATTGCTATTAACTTACATTTTAGTTGTTATAAATATTTTTTATTTTTAGTTTTTGAGTAGATTTTGAGTAGATTTATTTTATTTTAGTTTTTGAGTAGATTTACATGTTATAGTTCATTTTTAGAGTAGATGTAAGTTGATTACTTTAGTTAAAATGTTTGCATGATCTTTATGTTATAGTTTATAATTTTAGGGTTATTTTTAATTTAGGTGTTTTACATTAATTTTTTTATTTTAGTTTTTAAGTAGATTTACATGTAAGAGTATATGATTTATTTTAACAGTAGATATAAGTTGAATAATTTTATTATATTTTTTGTATATTTTATGTTTTTTTTAGAGTAAGATATTTTAGGGTTATTTTTATGATTTTTAGGGTTTATGTATAATTTGCACTCCAGGTGTTTGATGAAATGTTTGAATGAGTTTTTCCTTGATTGTTTTTAATTTCTTATTGTGTAGATTTGAAGCAATGGCCGATATTTTCGACGTTCATACACAATTCAACAGTGGAGAACCTCAGAGGTTGAAGGTTCGGCACCTTGGTGTCACGTTAAGAGGTCTCAAGGATCAACTGAATGAATTCAACCAAGTAGTCAATCCCGGAGACACAAGGAGGGTGGAATACGTTTGGTATAAACGTCCAATGCTGGACGAGGGGAAAATATCATTTAGTTGAGTGGAATTAACGAATGACAAGGGCGTGAAGTGCATGTTTTAGGAGCACAATATGTTCCAGTGGATTGATATTCGTGTTAGTTGTTGAGATCAACTGAAGATATTATCAAAAGTTTGATTTCGCCAGAAGATCGAGATTAGGTAGGGAATGCACCTTCCATACTTACTAAAGGGTTCCATTGAGAGATTCAAAGTACGTTTGGTTGCTAAAGGGTATAATCAAATTGAGGGTTTGGACTACTTTGATACTTACTCTCCTGTTGCCAAGCTTACTACAATCAGACTAGTGATTGCTTTGGCATGTATTCATCATTGGTTTATACACCAACTTGATGTAACTAATGCATTCCTTCATGGTGAACTACAAGAAGATGTGTACATGCAGTTACCCCTAGGAATTAAAGCTTCTAAACCCAATCAAGTTTGTAAACTAGTTAAATCTCTCTATGGTTTAAAGCAGGCCAATAGAAAATGGTATGAAAGGCTCACTACTTTATTACTGGCTCAAGGTTATAAGCATGCAAATTCAGACCACTCTCTCTTCACCAAGTCCTCATCTGACACTTTCACTATCATTTTGGTGTATGTAGATGACATTATACTTGTTGGTAACTCAATGTCTGAATTTACCACTAACAAGTCCATTTTGCATGCTTATTTCAAAATAAAAGATCTAGGACAACTTAAATACTTTTTTGGTCTAGAGGTTGCTCATTCTCAACAGGGTATCTCTCTTTGCCATAGAAAATATTGTTTAGATCTTTTGACTGATTCAGGTCTTACATATTCCAAACCTGTCTCCACACCTTCTGATCCCTCTGTGAAGCTACATCATGATTCTAGCCCTCCTTATGAAGACACTTCTTCATATAGAAGATTGATTGGTAGACTTTTGTATCTTAATACCACAAGACCTGATATCACTTTCATTACTCAACAACTTAGTCAGTTCCTCACAAAGCCTACCCAAGTTCATTGTACTGCTGCTATAAGGGTGTTAAGGTATCTTAAGAATTCTCTAGGAAAAGGCTTATTTTTCCCTAGGGATTCAGCTCTCCAACTTTTAGGGTTCTCTGATGCTGACTGGGCAGGGTGTTTGGATACCAGATGATCCATCTCTGGTCAATGCTTTTTCTTAGGAAAATCATTGATTTCATGGTGCACTAAGAAACAACTTACTGTCTCTAGATCTTCTTCAGAGGCAGAATATAGGGCACTTGCTGCTGCAACATGTGAACTTCAGTGGCTACTTTATCTTCTTCAGGATTTATAGATTACCACCACTAAATTACCAATGTTACATTGTGACAATCAAAGTGCCTTACACATTGCTGCTAATCCTGTCTTTCATGAACGCACCAAACACCCTGAAATTGATTGCCATTTGGTCTGAGACAAACTTCAGGCAGGCATGATGAAGCTTCTTCTAGTCATTTCTCAGGCACAAATTGCTGATTTCTTCACTAAAGCTTTGCTTCCTCAGCCATTTCACATTTTACTATCCAAGTTGGGCATGGTTTATATATACCATCCTCCAACTTGTGGGGGGGATATTACATCATGAAGATAAACGAGAGAATATGTGATAACTTGCGCAACACGTTATCAACATAGCTAACTATCTTAGTTTCCCTTTTTAGTTAGTTATCCTAGTTTCTATATTCTATGTGACTACTATTGTATTACTGTTCTCCTGCAGCATACATATATAAGTTGTAATCACTCTCATTTGATCAATAACAAGAATACTATTTTTCTTTTCTTCTTTCATCTCTTCTCTCATAATAAAAGTCAAAATGAGCAAGTAATTGATCAATAAATACCCAAACAAACATCAATTTCATAAACTAAAACCATTACATATAAAGAGGAATTAAAAAAACTTGAACATATAAATATCACATTGTCCTAATTTAAGAGATCTTGAACACCTATTGTTATAGTAATTATACAGTTTGACATTGAAGAATTTTAATTTGTGGAAGTAGAGATGGAAAGGAAAGTGTACGGGTTTGTGTGTATGCATTTATGTATATGTCCACTGTTGGGAATCAATGGTAAGAGCAGCATGGTGATTGATGATAAATTGGCATCATCACTATTTTAGAGTCAAGGTGGAGATTGTTGTGAAAGTGACTCAAAATTGGAGTTTTGAATCTATCAAAATCGGGGCACAAATGGTGTTGTCCGGGCCCCGAATTTGGTTGTGGTTTTTCATCATGTTGTTATGTAAAAATTCGGTGGCCAAATGGAGGAATTCACACCCTGAATTTGCCAGGAAAAAATATAACAGAAACGTATTTTTGGGCTGAGATTTGTTCCAGTTTTTTTAGGAATTTTTAAAAATATAGACCTTGTATCCAAGTAAACCTTGAGATAGAGGTGGCTGAAAACAAGGGTTTAGAAACAAATAACAAACTAGGGTTTTAGAGAGATTTCTCTAAGCGGGAGACACTATGGTTGTGATTGATTCACCTTAAGAAACACTATTAGGATTAATTCTCTTGGTCACGGGAAAAGATTGGGACTTTTGGTAGAATTAAGTTTGAAGATTTATTCTTGTAACCCTTTGGTATCTCTTTTGTAAAGTTACTCATCATTATATTAGACCGAACTGGGAAAACAAATTTCTTGTGTTCTCTCTTTCTTTCTCTCGTTGTTTTCTACTTTTGCTTGTGTTTAATTGTTATCCACTTTGATATTGGTTACTTGATTACTTTGCTCCACACATCAAGTATTTTATTGGTGTGATTTTTCAACGAATTCACAACAATTGGCGCCCACCGTGGGGCAATGATCAAACGATAATCAAGTACCATAGGTTCGAAGTGGGATATTGAGAAATTTACCAGAGATAATTATTTTCGGTTATGGAAGGTAAAGATGAAAGCGGTGTTAATACAAAAAAAGTGTGAGAAAGCTTTGAAGGGTGAAGATGCGTTACCGGTCACCATGTCACAGGCGGAGAAGACCGAGATGGTGGACAAGGCCAGGAGTGCCATTGTTTTGTGCCTCGGGGATAAAGTTTTGAGAGATGTAGTGAAGGAACCAACCACGACATCGATGTGGTCAAAGTTGGAGTCTTTGTATAAGACAAAGTCTTTGGCTCATCGACAATTCCTAAAGAAACAACTTTACTCATTCAAGATGGTGGAGTCAAAGGCCATCATGGAGCAACTTACAGAGTTCAACAAAATCCTTGATGACTTGGAGAATATTGAGGTACATCTTAAGGATGAAGATAAAGTTATACTCTTGTTGTGAGCTCTACCGAGATCTTTTGAATCTTTCAAAGATACCATGCTCTATGGCAAAGAAGGCACTGTTACCTTGGAAGAAGTTTAAGCAGCTTTGAGAACCAAAGTGTTGACCAAGTCCAAGGACTTGAGAACTAATGAAAACAGTGAAGGCCTAAGTGTTTCAAGAGGGAATGGCATAGGTAGAGGTAACCGGAGAAAGAGTGGTAACAAGTCAAAGTTTAAGTTCTTTAACTAAAACAAGATGGGTCACGTCATGAAGGATTGTCTAGAGATTAATGGTAACTCCGCACAAATTGTCTATGAGGGTTATGAGGATGCAAGTGCTTTGGTGGTGTGTTGTTGGGAGGATTTAGAAGGTGATGTTTATCACCTTGGGATTGATGCCTTGTAGAGCGGTGGTTGTTTGGAGAGACGTTAAACACTCAACATCATCTTGGAGAGGCGGTGGTAAGAATACTCATGGTCAGCCTGGAGAGGCGGTGGTAAGAATAATTGTGATCTACCTTTGAGGTGGAGTTTCAAGGTAGAAGACATAGTGGGATGTACGCATTTGGAAGTTGAGGTAGAGAAAGCTCAGCTTGAGGTGGAGTTGAACACACCGAAAATGGTACGACTATGGAGGACCTTGGGTGCTATGCTCTAGTTGTGAGCAAGGGAATTCTTCATGAAGACGGAAGGCATTCCAGAGGTTGAAGAATTTATAAGATGGCTTTTGGGATTACCCTAAAAGACCAAGGGTGATTGGATGCAAGTGAATCTTTAGGAGGACGAATTTGATCACTCCGGGGGCTGAAGAGGTATGGTGTAAACTTGTTGAACTACCTAAAATTCGTAGCGTAGTTGGATGCAAGGATCTTCGAGAAGGCGGGTGGCATTCCGATGGATGAAGAGGTTAAGGTGTAGATTTGTGGAACTACCTAAAATTCCTAGTGTAGTTGGATGCAAGAATCTTCAAGAAGGCGGAAGGCATTCCGATGGTTGAAGAGGTTGGGTGGAAACTTGTGGATCTACATGGTGTAGTGGGAAGCAAGGGTAAGAGCAGCATGGTGGTTGATGTTAATTTGACATCATCACTAATTTAGAGTCAAGGTTGAGATTGTTGTGAAAGTGTCTCAAAATTGGAATTTTGAATTTGTCAAAATCGGTGCCCGAATGGTGTTGTCTAGGGCCCAAGTTTGGCTGTGTTTTTTCAGCCTGTTGTTACGTGAAAATTCGGTGGCCGAATGGTGGAATTCGGGGTCCGAATTTGCCAGTAGAAAATAAAGAGGAAACGTATTTTTCGGCTAAGATTTGTTCCAGTTTTTTTAGGATACTTTTACTATAAATATATAACTTGTACCAGAGTAAACCTTGAGATAGAGGGGGATGAAAACAAGGGTTTAGAAACAAATAACAAACTAGGGTTTTAGAGAGATTTCTCTAAGCGGGAGACACTAGGGTTGTGATTGATTCACCTTGGGAAACACTATTCGGATTGAGTCTCTTGGTCACGTGAAGAGATTGGGATTTCGGGTAGAATTAGGTTTGAAGACTTATTCTTGTAACCCTTTGATATCTCTTTTGTAAAGTTACTCATCATTATAGAGGAACGGAGGGCTGCTCTCTCCCCCAGACTAGGTCATTATTGGAACAAACTGGGAAACAAATTTCGTGTGTTCTCACTTTTTTTCTCTCGTTGTTTTCTACTTTTGCTTGTGTTTAATTGTTATCCACTTTGATATTGGTTGCTTGATTACTTTGCTCCACACAAAAAGTATTTTATTGGTGTGATTTTTCAACGAATTCACAACAATAAATCATCTCATATTATTCTCCCACAAACAACACACATGGAAAGTTTGTTGAGAGGCCACTCCCTATTGATGCTTATATATACTGACTATCTATTAGGCCAAAAACACTCAACACACTTTCATTCTAAAGACATCAAAAAGAGAGAGAATGATGAACCACTACTAAAAAAAATAAAATTAGTGAGGGATATTTAGTGAGGGAAAACGTGAAATCCCTCTCTAATTCCGTCACTAAATTTTGCGACTAAAGAATTTGTGAGGAATTTCATTTTTTCCGTCACTAATTTCCCTCGCTAATTTTGCTTTTTCTAGTAGTGAACCAAGATGGGTTTTGAACATGCCGCTGAATCTTTAATGATAACAATGTTGCAAAAAAAAATTGATATGCTAATGTGTCTTCAATTGTGCAGGACCGTAGAATTACATTCTAACTCTTGAGTCAAGTTTTGGTTCTGAATTATGAAGACTCTAAACAAATAAAATAGCTTCTGAAGCATAAGAGAAGATTATAAGACTTGGAACAAGATCTGAAGAAAGGTCAACCAAAGAGTCAACATCTTGATTAGAAGAGAATTTTTAGAAGCATCTGAAAGAATGAAGCATCTAAGTCAACATCTTGATTAGAAGAGAATTTTCAAAAACATCTGAAAGAATGAATCATCTGAAGTATTAAAGACTTTGAACGGTAAAACATCTGAAAGTGACATCAGAAACTGAAGACACGATTCTAGTTTGTCGTCTTATGAAGAAATGTCAGTTTGAGAAACCGAAGACTCTATTACTAAAATTAAGGCCGGAAAAGTACAAAAATCATTTTGTTGAACATAAAATATATAGAGGTTACATATTTATTAAATTATTATACTCTTCGGTTCTAAATATAAGAGAAAAAACTTTTTTTAGGTTCATTGATTTATTAATATATCTAGACTATAGTATAAATTAAATACATCATTTATTCTATAAATCTGGAAATAAAAAAGAATCTTCTCAATTAAGAGTAGTTAAAAAAGAATCAAACAACAACGCACATATTTTAGATTGATTTCCTGAAGGTACACGTTAACAACACAATATAACAACCACAAAATGTGGAGCAAACAACCATAACCAGCCTACAACAATTATTAATTAACACACACATGACATTGAGTTTCCGCAGATATTGAACCAATTTGAGACGCATGAAATTGAATTTAATTACTATTTTTTCTAGATTACGTTTGAATAATTGTAAATGATTTACTCAACATTCTCATGTTAAAAATGAGTAAACCAACAAATTGGTTATTATTTTTGCAAGTCATTCTCAAGTTAGTCTCCGACTCTATTAATATTTCAAACTCGTCTCTATCTTTGTTAAAGTTTCTCAATTAGGTCAATGTTTTTATGTTTTTGTCACATGACAAGGGACGTATTTGAGAAACTTTTGACAGAAACAGGGACTAGTTTGAAATATTAATAAAGGCAGGGACTAATTTGAGAGTGTCTTTCAAAAACAAGGACCAATTTGATGGTTTACTCCAATCAAAATTAAGGACATAGCTAAATTTGCAAGTGAAGTAAACATTAACTTATAAGTACCACTTGTTAATTTACACAAAGAACTAATTTTTATTGATTGTTGGATAAATTATCTACCATTATTTAACGGTAAGATTTCACCCTAATTAACTTTTTTCTTTCTTTTTATGAGTGATATATGTTTTTTTTAACCACAGAATTTATTAACATCTGAATCTCTGGGCAAGAAATACATAGACCGACAACAAGAAAATTAGATATCAAAAGGCGTCGTATATAGATGGAGCACCTAAAAAAAAACACATAATCGTACATCATAAACACCAGTAAAGACAAAACTCCACGAAGGCTATCATCAACACTAATAAAAACAAACCTCCAAAGCCTACAGCAAAACCCAACAAAACCCCCTTAAACCAGCAGCATCCAAATAATAATCTAAAAGCCTCCAACTCCATCGCGAATGACCACATAATCAAAATCCAAACATCTATCGCTGGCTACTCACACCAAACCCCTCAAAAAACCCACCCCAATGTGATGAACACTTAAATCTAGCATATTATAATATGCGACGAAGAGCCGGCCAATCATCACTGATTAGCTTTATGTACCCATTTAAAAACACATCCTTTCTAATATTGTAATGTAAATAGTATTGATCTTTGAAAATGAATGCTTCATCTTCAAAGTGAGTATTAAAAGCTGCATCAATACCCTTTTCAAAGACAGTACCAAGTAATGGTGGAAAATATTTGGAAATAGTGCTATTTCCTGTTACAGTATTGGATTTGAAGTTGAAATGGCACCGTCGATCTCCTTTAAACAAGTGAACATGGTTCTCCTTGTGAGACCTCAATATAGCGTCTATTCCACTTTCAAATGTGGTTCCCTTAAGAGAAGGAAACATGGTTTTGATTGGCATAGGACCTTGAAGTAATCTTGCTTTTGCTAATGAGTTTGGAGTGTAGCTTGTTTTCGCACATTGATCTCCAGAGAAGAAGAATGCCACATTATCTCCAGTGTCAAATGAACAATCTATTTTATATTTAAAGATAGTATTAGCAAACATTGGAAACCCATCAGCAATATTTGTTGGACCAGTGATTATATCTTTCTTTTTACCTCCAGGAGCATAATTTACAACCATATACTTTTGTTTCACAAATATGTAACATTCATTCGCTTTGGATGAACAGAATGCAGCATCTATGGCATTTGGCATTTTTCTTATTGGAGTTTTATTTATTGAGTTTTTTCAAGGTAAAGGATATGAATGTTTTGCTTTCGGTTAGTAAAGGCTTTGTTTATATAGAATTTATCTGTGATGTGAACACAATGTTAAATTTATAATGACCTAAATATGCAAACGAGATTATCTGTTTATATAAAAATTATCTGTAATGTGAACACAATATCAATATTAAATTTAAATTTGAAATATACATTTAACTCCATTGACGGAGTCAACAAAAAAACTTGGGTGGACCATAAATAAATAGTGATGTATCTTGAAATTTTGCTGTGATGACCAATTTGTTTAATGTGTGAAAATATGCATTTTCTTATTATTACATTGTATCATTGATTAAGAAAACAAATATAGTAATACATATAGTAGCAATATATATATAGGTTTAAAATATGAGTTTGTGCTGACTTTTTCATTACCTAGCTATTGATATGCGGATTAGGCAAGCGTACCAAATCGTTACCAAGTAATATAGTGATAAGTAGAGTATCGTATCCACATGAATTGTCGTTTCGTCCAAACGATTCACGTTGCCTAATTTTAAGTTTGACGATAAAATAAAAGAGGTAAGGGAAGGGTTAAAGATTTGCAATTTTTATATGTTTGCAACAGAGCAAGTTACATGTTTCTGATTGCAGAAAAGTAAACAGCGGTTAGACTTAAATATGCAAACGATGTCCTTAAGGCATTGCTTGGTTCTAGGGAAGGTGATTGGAAAGAAAGCAGGATGGAAAGAAAGTTCATCAAAATTTGTGTTTCCCTTGTTTGGTTGCACTGTCAGAGAGGAAAGAAAGTGTTCTTTGGGTAGGTCCCACATCAAAAAAACATTCCGCTTTGAAAACATTCTTTTACACATTGCAGTTTTTTTTACTACCAATTGATTTTCAACTGACGTCCCATGGCTTCAAGCTTGTTATCCTATCCATCCTGATAACAAAATTAAGGTTTTGCTATTGTTTTATTTTCATTTTATATCGTCATTTTTTGTGCATATTATATACATGTATGTATTTATTCCGGAAAAAAAATATATATACATATATATTCATTTTAATATAAGGACATTTATGTCATTTCATAAAATTATAACTTTTTTTCCTTTCACTTTCATTTATAGCAAACAACTAAAACAATCATATCACTTTTCATTCACTTTCTACTCACTATCTTTCCTTCAACACTCTTTCCTTTTACTTTCTAACCTTTCACTTTCTTTCGTCGTCCAAACAAAGCTAAATGTCAAGTGTTTTGGTTATAGTATTTGTCCAAATAAAAAATTTGTTTTAACCCTTGTGGGTGTGTATATATATATTCATTCTTTTTTATGGTTAAGAGTGTCCTAAGGGTACTCCTTAAGAGTTTAAAATAGTAATTTTTTTTATAAAAATATGTGGATTTAACACATTGGAAATTAAAATGTTTGACTATTTAAATAAATGCATTGAAATAATTTCTTTGTATGAAATCTTTAACAATTGTCCATAGGATACTCGTTATCAAGCAGGGAGGGATGCAAGGACAAGCTTATGTAGGCTTGTGCTTGCACTAGGTATTATTTTTTTTAATAGTAGTATAATATAGTAAGAATTAATATTTTAATCGTATAACTCACATATATCACAAATTCATCCTCTCTTGGCCCGCATACAATTACACGTGATACAACAAGTAACAACACAACCAACTTCATGTTTCCAAATATAACTGAAACACTAGTTAAAAAACATGTATAGTAAAAATGTCTTGGAATTTGTGTAATCAAGTATTAAAAAGTGTATAAAATGTAGTCTTCAAGGTAAAATTTACCTTTTTTGTTTTTTTAACTCGTGTCCGGGGCAATATTTAGTATGACCGAAAACAATAACTTATTTTAATAAAATAAAATTATCACAAATCATTCAATATTTTTGACAATATTAACAATTACCAAGTACAGTTATGATTTATATTTCTTTTTCTGGTTAAGTAGTTTAATGACCGAAAATTCATTTCACAATGACCCTACCAACTAAGATATGTCCACGAGTCCTACAAATTTATATATAAGGTGCCCCAATATTCAAAATTTCTGGATATAATTTAACGTATCAAGTTGGAGAACAATGTGTACATTTATTTTGGCATTGCATTGCTTCGTTGATGTAATTGAGCTATTGAAGTATCAAGTTGTAGAACAATGTATACATTTATTTTGGCATTTATGGTAGTATGAAATATCAGTTTCACATTGTGGTCCAACTTCATGGTTGCTTGGACCAGTTAAAATATTTGTATGAAAGGTCCATCTAGACACAAATGACAGCAATTAACATTTTTATGGACTACAATGGTGGTTTGGTATATATAGATTTTGAAAAATATAATTGCATAGGAAATGTGAACACAAAATTTTGTCATTCAACTTTTGTCATCCCCTAGTTGGCTCTATTCATGCCAATGTGAATACAAAAGTCAACGTGGAATAACAATTTTCTTCGTCCACATTTGATTTCTGAAAAATAGTTATTTTAGTCCTGTGATGTCTTCCAGATTAGCATAGTATAGTAAATTATTATTGTTTAATCATTACCGTAAAATACCACTAGCAATAGATGTTATTATTTAAAAATTTGATGTTAATGGTGCACTAGGTATTTTGATGAGTGCTTTTGCTACTTTTACTCTCTTTAAACTAATGTAGTATATGTATCTACTAATTTGAGTTAATTTTTTTTTACTCTTAAAAGTTCTAACTTTTAAAAATCAAATAATAATATTAATATTATTCTTGGATCTAGACCTTAGATATGAGTGGTGAAACTTACAGTCTCTCACAAATTCAGCATATAATGTGAGATTTGACAAGTGAGTATACACCAAATCCCATTGGTCACATGTGATCATAAAGTTAAAATATCAAAGATCTTATAGGTGTTATTTAAGATGACAAATTTTTTGTCATATTTTCTGTTTAAACTAATGCGATTTTAAAGTAATATAGAGAAAGATAAGCTCTCATTGGAGAGCGAGTGTTTCACTACGATTATTAGGCAAAGAAAATATTTGGAGCACATTATGTGAAAGTTTAATCTTGCTAAGACACTATAATTTCGACTATCAGATGACTTGTTCGAAAGTTTAGTAATTTTCGACTATCAAGTGTCTTGTTCAAAAATTAAACATTTAATATTATCTTTGCACAATTAAGTTTATAACTGTTAAAATTAGAAATGATCCCTTAACAGATCAATTCATAAAATGTGCAAATAAAGAAAAAGGTGAAGCAAGAAAAAAAATTAAAATAGTGTTCATTCAGAAAATATCTCAAAAGATAAAGGCAAATAAAGAAAGGTAATCTTAACTGAATGATGTTCGATGATGTTGAAAGGTATTACAATTTAGAATGGATAAAGTCGATAAAGATTGTTTTATTTATTTTTTGAACTATTTTTAGATTGTCGTTACTAGATTATTTTTTGTGTTTAAAAGACAATTTGGTGAATAATTATTTGGATTAATTTTTGTTTTAATTTCCCTTTGAATAAATCAAGATATTTTGAGTTTTGTTTTCAAATGATGATTGAATGTGTCTTTGAAGTTCAATTATTAGAGTCAATTCAGTTAACACATTCTATAATTGTTTAAGTTTTGAAAACTATAAGTTTTTCGTCTTGCAAATTAAGGAAATTTTGAGACCTAAGTTGTTAAGCTTTCTTGAGGATACTGAGTTAGGGGGAGAGACATGGTAATAGAACAAAATTGAATGAGGAAGAATCTATTCTATTCTCTAATTATGAAACTTAATGTCTACAAAAAATACAATCTTATCCCTTCTTAATATATTGACACATCATCAAAATTATATCATTTTGTATCTTTTGCTTCAACCTCCTATTTTCTCTCAAAAACAAATTAAAACAAACTCACTCAATAAAACACACTAACTTAATCTTTTTTCAAAATAATAAACAAACTTAATCTTAATCTCAATTAGAATAAATTTTCCTATAATTCAACTTCTAATTATATTAAGAGTTTAAAACAATATATTCTCTATAATATAATATTATAATAATAACTACGGAAGTTAATGACAAAAAAAAATACAATTTTGCCCCATCTTAATCTTTTGACACCTCAAAAAAGTAGCTTGTCCACTATAAGTTGCAAATAATGGAAGAATAACAAAAGCTCGATGGAGGATAATTAATTAATTATCTCTTTCAATCTATATTGGTAACAAGTTGTAGGTAATTAACTTTTGGTTTTGCAGTATCTCATTTAGGAAATTTAGTAGTTTAAGCAATGATGAGGAAGAATAAAAGCTCTATGAGTGTTATAAGCAAAGCTTGTTGGATGATCATGTTACAAACAAGGATGTGAGCATTAGGAGCTTAATATGATCAATTACTGTTTTGGTTATTATCTTGTGTTTTATATGTTTATTATTTAGTAAATTGTTATATCTTAAACGTATCATCGTGACTGGTTGTTATTAATTACTTCCTCTGGTTCTATTTATAAGAAAAAGTTGATTTTTTAAATTCATTGTATAATTAATGTATCTTGTCTAGAATATAGACCAAATAGATAATTTATACGATGAATCAAAAAAGTCAAATGTTTCTTATGATTAAGACTGAAGGAAGTAGGTTGAAGAATCTCGAAGGGGCGTGAATAGCACTATCTGTCATTCGAAATTCTCCATGCATGCTTCTACTGCACAGGCCACTGCTGCATCTCCAATCTTCATCACGTTGCATTGAAAAGGCAACTACTTTAAATACATTTGTGTAGTGTAATATGAGCATCACTCATAGGAGAAGATTGTAATTTACTCAAACTTGAAATCATTGTTCGAGGGACAATAATAAAATGTCATTAGTAAAGTTTGTTGTAAAATTAGAGGTGGAAATTATCACAAGTAAGAAATTAAAGAGAAATATCATAACAAATAAATATGACAAATAATAATGTAAAATATGGCTCAAGAAACTTATCGAATATCGTTGCCGACGACTCTATCAAAACCTTCACAGATCAAATTAGAGGAAACCTGCAAAACATCACACTGTTAAGTAATCTGAGGCGTGACATAGTCACTGTCCTTGAGGATTTTATCCGCTTCATAAGCGCATATCCTCCCAGGATACAACAGTTCTTCCCCGTTATGAATCATAACCAGAGGTGACAGAACAGCTCAAATTTATCTCAAAGATATCAGGAGATGTAACCCATAAACTCAATATTTTGGATGAGAGAGAATAATTGTGTACAGAAAAAATATGAAGTGAGACAGTTTTTGCGTGTATAGTATGTGCAGGTTGATATATTTTTGTAGCAAGTACGCTTTGTCTTATGTATATAGAAGTGATGGCTAGGTTATGTGGGTAAAAACAGTGTTGATTAACCTCCCATTATGGACAAAGTCAAAGGCATATAATTAGTGCCACATATTCTATAAAAATAGCCACACGATAAAACCATTTTTCAGTTGAGAACTATATGCAAGGCTTTTGACTAAGTAGCTAATTTCGGAACTGATAAAAACGTGAAAAACATAACTTTAGAGAGATTTGGTTTTATTTAACTTTTGAAATATAATAATTAAAAATATACAACAATCCCCCACATATTTCAAAAGTTTAAATGAAAATTATGTAAAGACTTTATGGGTTAACACGTGGATGTGATGCATCAAACTGGTGTAGCAAGCTATATGAACCAGTTCTAGAATGGTAAACTTAACACACAGTGAATTTGGTGTTGCAAGATATATGAACCAAAGACACTTGTGTATGTTAGAGGTTTATCACTCGCAT
>Ga0228711_1001828_pt1 | contig 31952 bp, 19 predicted proteins | sample MedpolnodulmetaG_2_FD_177996 | JGI IMG/M metagenome (GOLD analysis project Ga0228711, IMG submission 177996) | Root nodule microbial communities from Medicago polymorpha collected in Santa Monica, California, United States - brown nodules | ecosystem: Host-associated > Plants > Roots > Nodule... | reverse complement strand
CTAAATATTGTTAAACATCGAACCCATGTCTCTAACTTATGTACTCATCATTCAATTGGCTGCAAGTGCATCACAATTTAGAAATCTGAACTTAAAATTGCTTTTATCAAAACCAAAATCATAAACAGATTTCATGTTTAAGGTGGCATACAGATTAAAAGATAAAGCCAAAGACTATATCAAAACAATATATTTCTGAGAAAAATTAAACATGAAGGGATCTACAAGTACAAAGCATGAAATTAATGAAATTAAACATGAAGTCGACAAATGAAACTTTTTCCATTTTCATTTTCCGGAATTAGCTGGAATGAACTCAAAACCCTAAGATATGTAATTCATGCATAATAAAGAGAGGGAAGATCAAGAGAATGAAGATCTAACCTTTTAGAGATAGCGTTTTTGATTCCAACTTCGATTTCTAGTGAGTGAGTGACCAAAGCAAGGAAGTGGTTTTCAGTTTTGGGAGAAGGAAAGTGCTTTCTGACTTTGACCGAAGGACTGTGGAACATTTTTGATAGAGAGATTGAGTTTTGGACGGTGGAGAGAGAATGAGTTTTGGAGTGAGAATTTTTTTTTGGTAATGTGTTTTGGAGTGAGAATGAAGACACTTTTGTTATGTGCGCGAAAATGAAAAATGTATCCGCCTTTTTTAATTTTCAACAATAGCGTTTTCCTAAAGGCGCTATTAGTGCAAACAAGAATAATAACAATTATAGAAAAGCGCTATCTAACTCAGTTTTTAACAAGTTTTTTTTAGCGGTTTCTGAAGAGTGCTATAACAGGTCTATAATTTGCATTTTTAATAGCATTTATCCATAAACGCTATTAAAATTGTGCTATTAAAAGCCAAAATTGTGGTAGTGCCAATAGATCATTCAAAAACCAATTTTTTTTTCTTCAGAAATTTTCGTTTTAATTTTTAAAATTGACCTCATACCTCCTCTAAAGAAAATTAACCTCATACCCCAATGACTATACCCCTCCCAAAAAAGACGCTAATGTAATCACCACTCACATCCTAATCAATCCCACCACTTCCGCTCTCACGGCAATTTGCCAATTTCCATTACTGATACAAATTACGACAAATATGTATAGTTTTGGTTATACTACCTCTCACACATCCGACCCGTTCTCCTGCTCACACGGCATTTACCATTGGAATTATTCAAGGGTCTTCTTCACTCATGTTGGAAGTTTAAAGCCACATATTGTCTTAATACATACAAAAAAAGACCTACTGTTATCTCCATACAAATATCATTTTCCTAAAGAGCCTAACTACGAATTCGCAAGTGCTGAAAATGGAGAATTCGAAGGCTTAATCTGTACTCCAATATATCAAATTTATTTTAGAAGTTGAGTAGCCAGCTGATTTGAATTAAATAATAATTAGTTGCAAGTCGTTGGATTAACCTGAACGAAGAAATATATATCAGTTTAACGATTAATTAATAACATTTTTCATTAAAAAAATATCAACTTTCTTCTATAGTCTTTTATAATCAGACATATACTTACAATATTCTAGAGTTAATAATATAATACTAAAAGAAGTTCCATTGTTGCAAGAAAATAATCATAAAAATAATCTTTTTGACATGAATAAAGAGACGGATAGGGTAAAAATATTATCCTTTGAGAGTTTCTTCGCTTGAAGAGATGAAGTGTCTGTTTGGTTGCACGGTGGGTGCTTCCAAACTCACGTCTACAACAATGAAACACAATTTGATCATAAAATTTATGTTTGGCATTGAAAAAGGTAAATTGCTTCTGAAAGTCAACCGCACGTTTACCTGATTCTAATATTTGAAGCTTTTGCAATGAACCTAATATTTTAGTTTGTCTATTATGCCCTTGTTTTTCCCTTAGGCAACCATATGCTTATTTTGTTTCTGTTATCATGGCCGGCCATGCTTATAAAATTACCAGAAGCATGATTCATGGCCGACTATTTCTTATATACAACCATGCTTCTTGTAATTTTTGTTTTACTCGCAAAATCATGCTTATAATATGGATTTTATTTGGTACAAAAAATATGTATTTTATTTTAAAAGTTTGTATGATCTATACACAATTGAAATTAATAACAGAAAATAAATTTCAATAATTATCTAATTTAAAATTATTATTTTTTGTGTTAACACTCCGATTATCATGGGAAAGAGGCCCTGATATTCCGGAGTTCGGCGGCCGGAAGATGAGTTCAAATAGTTATCTAAAATGAGAATGAGATATTTAGTTTTTAATACAATTTAAAGGATAATTTAGTCATTGCACAATTTATTTATTTTTTGTAGGCAAAAGGAAAAATATATAAAATAAAACAAAAGTGATACAAAGACTGGGGGACATAAGACCTGACCCAGGTACAACCAAAAAGAGAATACATCGTGATAAATAGACCTAGTGAACCAACCCTAATCCATCCTAGCAAAAATTCACTATAATCACGAACGCAACAAAGCGAACCCGCGTACGGGCGCGAAACCAAGTTAAAAAAAAAACAAAAAGTGAATAACCACTACTAAAAAACAAAAATTAGTGAGGGATATTTAGTGAGGGAAAACGTGAAATCCCTCTCTAATTCCGTCACTAAATTTTGCGACTAAGAAATTTGTGAGGAATTTCATTTTTTCCGTCACTAATTTCCCTCGCTAATTTTGTTTTTTCTAGTAGTGAACTACAAAGGATAATTAAGGTTTAATTATGGCGAATGGATCGACTGCCAACACGGAATCAAATCCAAGTGCCAACAGCTCCCTGAACACAACAAGCATAAAGCTCTTTCGAGCATGAAGTACCATAGTATAGGTTGACATGACACCTGGACACCTGCAGACCTCAACAAATCTGAAAACATCAGTGAGTCGAGGAAGTCACGTCACCAAACACAATAGGTTTCAAACAGACGCGTAAGAACTCAGATCGAGGGATGAGTCCAATACGTGTTAGTAAACAGACCCTTCAGGTTAATAGAACCAGACCCTTTCGGGTTTTTGAATCACAAGCAAGCTGCTAACTTTCAAACCAACCACCAAGAAGGCCAAAATTTAGAACCACCAATCTTTGATCAAGAACACAAAACCACTGAGACTCCAACGAACATACCACCCGACAACAGAGAACCGACAAAGCACACAAAACAACCAGCAAACCTACAAAACGAAAAAAAACACAAAACTAGCTGAAAACAGAACAACGGTGCATTGAGGGTCACCAACGACGAAGCTTGCACAAAACCTCTCCCGAAACCGAACCAGCTTAACCAAGCCAAAAGTTGACAAAGAATGACGACTCAGATCAGAAAAAGGAAACCAGATCCGAGATCGACACCCACACAACCTCCTTGTTCCTTGCAACCAGCAGCACTCAAAAGGAAAAGCACCGAAATGAGGATTAAACAAAGAGGAACAGTCAGCGGAAAGAGAAGAGCAAAACAGATCGACGAAAAACGAACCCACAAGAAAACCCACCAGCGCGGTGGCGACCGTCGTGAGCTACACCAACAAAAAGCCGGTCTTCCGAAAAGAGACCCGGGAGGAGAGGCGGTGCGGATGGCCCAGTCATTGCACAATTAAAATCAGTTTTGATTCAAAATATCCAAACAACTTAAACTCATAGAATCACTTAGGTGAATGTATCCAAACATAAATCAATTCATACTAAACTCACTTTCTATCAATATCGAATTTTACCACCGCCAAACCAAACACATACGAAGGCCTCTACAGAAGATGCTAGTTTGTCTATGGCTCAGATGCTCCTAAAGTGAATAAACAAGAAACCTATATTCTACAATGAAGATTCTTTTGGTTCAAGAGAAAATTTTGCATACGAATAAGGAAGATACTCCATTAGATCGATTTTGGTCCCTGGATGCTAGTCAAAGGCATAATAGGTGGAAGCAATTAAGTAGTGCAAGGGGGGCAAAAAATTGCGAAGATACAAAGGAAAAAAAAAATTGTTTTGATTTACCCCCTAATAGGCCAAACAAAAATCAATTTTTTTTTCAAGAAATTTTTTCGTTTTTGTTTGACCTATTAGGGGGGTAAATTAAAAAAAAAATTACAGGGGGGAAAACTGGAAATAACCTATATTACAGGGGGTAAAGACCTATTAACCCTAAATTTATTGATATTAATGAAGCCATTATAGATAAAGATTCTAGAAGTGATGATTTATTTGATGCATAAAAAATTCCACAAAGTGAGGGGCCCACATCAAAGCTTGATGAATTTAAAAGGAATGATAGTTTGTAAGCCATTGAAGTGGACCATAAGTATGAAATCCTCTCCTTTTTTTTGTGGTGGTCGGGATTCGAACTCCGGACTTTGCATATATTATATATGCGTTGTCCATACCAATTGAGCTAAGCTCATGAGTCCTCTATGTGACCCTGATATAATTCCCCTATTTTAACGAATCATGAAAATATTATCCCTTTTATTAAATCAAACTTGTTGGTTCCTTCATTTTTATTTTTTTGGTGAAAATCGCCTTTTATATTGCCAAAATTCTCAAATTTTTGGCCAAAAATCAAAATTGAGACCAAAATTACAATAAATATAATGATAAAGGGGACAGAAAGTTTGATTTTAAAAGAGGTATTATTTTCACAAATTTGATAATTAGTAGGACAAAAATTAAACCAAAATTTAAATTCACATAAAAGTAATCAAATAAAAAATAGAACATTATATGATTAGATATCAAATACGATAATCAACACAAAAACAATCAATATTTTAAATCAAACTCACATAGTCCAACTCAATGACTCTACCCCTCCTTCGGAGTAGAGCTGGAAATTCTAACCCAAAAAGGACGCTAATGCAATCGCCATCTACTCCTACTATGCTCTCACGGCATTTGCCATTTTTCATTGGAATTTGTATGAATCTTTAAAGCCAATATATTGTCACTTAGAAATTTCAAAAAAATAAATATATTGTCATGTATACAAATTAAGACGTATTAAGAGCATAATGACAAATATACAAATGGTGGAGAGATTGGTTTAATGAGAAACTTATAAGATTAATAATGAACGACTTTTAATATTTGTGGTTCTAAATAATGAATGACTTAAATAGAGTAATGAAAGATAAAAGACAAAAGCGAATGACTTTAATCAAGTCGAGTCTTCCCTATTACAAAAGGTATATCAATTGTTTATTACCATATTATGGGTATAAATATCACCTACTTCTCCCATTATAATGCATGCAATATCATAATAAGTCTCTTGTTCAATTATACTTTCAGTTACTGACTATACATACTTTCATTTCATTTCATTGAGTTTAAATTACCAAAATGCTTCAGAACATGAAGCTGTTGCCATTATCGTGTCTTCTTTGGTTCTTTTGTTTGTTTGTAATGACCACATCACCTCATGCTACAAAAAAAATCCAAAGCAGTGAAGCAGATGCACTGTTGAAGTGGAAAGCAACCCTTGACAATCATAGCAGGGCATTACTCTCTTCATGGATTCGTAACAATCCTTGTAGTAGTTGGGAAGGAATCACGTGTGATTATGAATCAAAATCCATCAACAAGGTAAATCTCATCAATATTGGACTAAAAGGTACGCTTCAAAGTCTCAATTTATCATCACTTCCAAAAATCCACACCTTAGTTTTAAAAAACAACTCCTTCTATGGAGCTGTTCCAAACCATATTGGAGTGATGTCCAATCTAGACACTCTAGATTTGTCACTAAATAATCTCACTGGTACCATTCCCAATAGCATTGGTAATTTGTCCAAACTATCCTATCTTGATCTCAGTTACAATTCTCTCATTGGGATTATTCCATTTGAGATAACCCAATTGGTTGGTCTTTCTGTATTGTCTATGGGTACTAACCATAATTTAACTGGATCAATCCCGCCAGAAATTGGTAGATTGAGAAATTTGACAATGCTTGATATTTTTGCCTGCAATCTCATAGGAACGATACCAACCTCGATAGGAAAGATAACCAACATATCACATCTTGATGTGGCACAAAACAGTCTTTATGGGAACATTCCTGACAGAATTTGGAAAATGGACTTAAAGCATTTATCACTTGCAAAAAATAAATTTAATGGTTCCATCCCACAAAATATTTATATGTCACGGAACCTAGAGCTTCTACATCTTCAAGAGAGTGGCTTGTTTGGTTTCATGCCCAAGGAATTTGGGATGTTGGGTAATTTAATAGATCTTGATCTTAGTAATTGCAATCTCATTGGGTCTGTCTCTATTTCTATAGGAAAGTTGGCCAATATATCAATTCTCCACTTGCAACACAACCAACTTTTTGGCCATATTCCACGTGAAATTGGGAATTTGGTCAACCTCAAGCAACTATATCTTGGAAATAATAGTCTTTCCGGCTATATTCCTCAAGAAATAGGATTTCTAGAACAACTCGGTGAACTTGATTTGTCTGATAACAATCTCTTTGGCACAATCCCTTCTGCAATAGGAAACATGAGCAATTTATATTATCTTTACCTTTATATAAATAATCTCAGTGGTAGAATTCCTAATGAAGTTGGGCACCTTCACTCTCTTGAAAACAATCCAGTTAACACAAAACAACCTCTTTGGGAAAATCCCACCATCCATAGGTAATTTAGTCAACTTGGAGTCTATTTTCCTTGGTGAAAATAAACTTTCGGGACTTATTCCACCTTCCATAGGTTACTTGATTAAATTGGATACGATAGACCTTTCACTAAATCAACTCTCTGGACCAGTTCCTTCCACTTTCGGACATTTGACAAAACTCAGGATGTTATCTCTTATGTTTAATTCTCTAAGTGGAAATATTCCTGCAGAAATGAACAGGCTTGCTGATTTGGAAGTCCTCCAATTAGCTTTTAATAATTTCATAGGTAATTTACCTCACAATATTTGTGCTGGTGGAAAGTTGGTATATTTCAATGCATATAATAACCAGTTCACAGGCCTAGTTCCAAGGAGTTTGAAGAATTGCTCCAGCCTTTATAGAGTTAGACTTGGAAAAAACCAACTGAATGGAAATATAACAGATAGCTTTGGTGTGTATCCAAACATGAACTACATGGAATTGAGTGATAACAATTTTTATGGCCACCTTTCTTCAAATTGGGGAAAGTGCAAGAATCTTACAAGCCTTAAAATTGCAAACAATAATTTAACAGGAAGTATACCACTAGAACTAGGAAGTGCAACAAACTTACAAGAACTTAACTTGTCTTCAAACCATCTTACTGGAAAAATTCCAAAGGAGCTAGAAAATTTACCTTTGTTGATCAAACTCTCGATAAGTAACAATCATCTTTCAGGAGAAATTCCTGTACAAATTGTATCACTTCAAAAACTACAGGACTTGGAACTTGCAATAAATAATTTAAGTGGCTCTATCCCAGAAGAACTTGGAAGGTTAACTGGGTTATTGCACTTGAATTTGAGCCAAAATAAGTTTGTAGGAAACATTCCAATTGAGTTTGGCCAGTTGAAAGATATTGAAGAATTTAATCTTAGCGGGAATTTCTTGAATGGAACCATACCAGAAATGCTTGGACATTTAAATCGCTTAGAGACATTGAATCTCTCACATAATAATCTTTCTGGTACCATTCCCTTGAGCTCTGTTGATATGTTAAGCTTGACAACTGTTGATATATCTTACAACCGGTTGGAGGGTCCGATTCCAAGCATTACAGCTTTCCAAAGAGCACCAATTAAAGCACTGAGAAATAACAAAGGCTTGTGTGGTAATGTTTCTGGCCTAGAGCCTTGCTCAACATCAGGTGGCAACTTTCATAGTCATAATACTAACAAAATTTTGGTGCTAGTTTTATCCCTCACTCTAGGCCCTTTATTGCTAGCATTGTTTGTTTATGGCATCTCATACCTTTTTTGTCGAACTTCGACCACAAAAGACAAGCATGCAGAAGAATTACAAACTGAAAATTTATTTGCAATATGGAGCTTTGATGGAAAAATGGTGTACGAGAACATTATCGAAGCCACCGAAGATTTTGACAACAAGCATCTCATTGGAGTTGGAGGACATGGAAGTGTTTACAAAGCAGAGTTGCCCACAGGTCAAGTAGTAGCTGTGAAGAAACTTCATTCATTACAAAATGAAGAAATGTATAATTTGAAAGCTTTCACAAATGAGATCCATGCTTTGACAGAAATTCGACATCGCAACATTGTGAAGTTATACGGGTTTTGTTCACATCGACTACACTCATTTTTGGTTTATGAATTCTTGGAGAAGGGTAGCATGGACAACATTTTGAAGGACAATGAACAAACTCCTGAATTTGATTGGAATAGGAGGGTGAATGTCATTAAAGATATAGCTAACGCTTTACGCTATCTGCATCATGATTGTTCCCCTCCTATAGTTCATCGAGATATATCCAGCAAGAATGTTATTTTGGATTTGGAATTCGTAGCTCATGTCTCAGACTTCGGAACATCCAAGTTCCTAAATCCTAATTCATCCAATATGACTTCTTTTGCAGGCACCTTTGGATATGCAGCTCCAGGTCAATTCCTTTTCTTTTATATTAATTAAAGGTTATAATAATTTGTAGTTCGGTTTTAGTACTTACATGTAAAATGTAATTATTTCACAACTATGTAATCTACATATCACGCTATTTTTACAGTATCCTATTTTTCATGTCATAACTCTTTAAATTTCTACAGAACTTGCATACACAATGGAAGTAAATGAGAAATGTGATGTATATAGTTTTGGAGTACTAACCTTGGAAATACTTTTTGGAAAGCACCCTGGAGATGTTGTAACTTATTTGTGGCAGCAACCTTCACAAAGTATTATGGACCTGACACTTGATACTATGCCATTGATTGATAAATTGGACCAACGTCTCCCTCATCCCACAAATACCATTGTTCAAGAGGTGGCATCGATGATAAGGATCGCAGTTGCTTGCTTAACAGAGAGCCCGCGTTCTCGCCCTACCATGGAGCAGGTCTGCAAACAGTTTGTAATATCATAATCAATCTCAAAGGTTTAATTACATCTAAAGATTGTTTTGATACTACTTCAGTTTCATATTTGTAACTTCACAGTTTCATATTTGTAAAACCTTTTTTCCTTTACTGCAAATCATTTTTATTTTGTAGTTTCCAAATTTAAGTTGTATTATCCAAGTCTATGCTCAAACAACACGTGATTATAAATTTATAGTTTAATCTAAACTTTAGTCATTATATCACATTTTGCTGTATTGGTAATTGAGATGAAATTTAAGCACAATGTCTAGCACTCCTGAATTTACCAAAAAGGCAGTGACTTTTTGCTGATCATTATATTTTTTTTATTTGATCTCTAAGAAGCCTTCTTTTATTGAGAGATCAACGGATTTACAAAATGGGTTGATTAAGGTAAAACACATTGGCATTGTTTTGTTGGTGCAGTGGTTAATGGAAATACCCAAAATAATAATTGAAAGAGATTATGTGCCCAAGACAGGATATATAACTGGAAAAAATGATAACTTGATGCGAGAAACAAATACCAAACATAATGTTAACTAAACGAGAAATCTAAAAGTGTTATGGCCTGTGATGTTTAATATATAGAGGCAAAGGGCAGAACAGATTCAGTCGCAAAGTGTGTACAAGTGATACACTATAATTAAAAAAGGACAAAGTAATTTTACCAGAAATTAAGTTAAGTGACGAATTTGTGTAATTTTTTTTTTATCAAGTGAAGAAGCACAATTTTCATATTTTTCTCTTTTGTATACATTTTTTTTAATGCTCCATGTAAATAATAGGTCTACATCATGTAGAATTAATTCATACTCCAAGCGTAGTAAGAAATACTTTACATTGAATATATGAGCCCTTAAGTAGATAAGTATTTCAGTTCACGATTGCAGTAGTCAGTAGACAAGTGCCGTAAACTACTACCAACAAACTGTTATGATACCAATTGAGAGAAAGCCAAGTCAGCAAAGCAAATCAAGAAATTGGTTAGAGAAAAGGGATATGTGTCACTTGATCCAGGGGCGTGAAAAAATTGATAGTCTTTGGTCTTTCTCTCTTTGATACTCTTTTGTAGACTAATGCATGGCCTAAGGCATTTGTGTTTAAGTTCTTCTATCTTCACTTCTAGTATTTCTATATCCATAATAAAGTGATTCAACATCGTGTTTGATTGTTATTGAATCAAAATATCTCCATTACTATCTTTGGTTGCACATAAATCCCCAACCCTTAAAGAAACATATGCTTTTGAAGTCACCAACAGATTGCATTCAACAACACTGAATGATAATGTTTGTTCAAGACAAGATTTGCTACTGCCTCAATGTTCCATTTTTCGTTTGTTGGCTTGTTTTGAGTATGCACAGAGCTTATCTGTTGGATTTGCGTAAGGGTTTTCCATATTAACATTTATAGCTCCACGATCAAACCTTACCACCTTACCTCCCTCCCTTTGTTGAATAATTGAATGATGCTCATAAGTGGAATAAGCATTAGCATAGAATTCTCTTACAAGCTTGTAGTGTAGCTCTTTCGGTGGACGCACCAGCATAACGCAACATATTATTGGCCCCATGCTTGAACTCCCTCTTGGGTTAATATCAAACTCTTCTTCATCTGCAAGTTGTATAAAATACTCATGTTTTTCTCGCCCCTGAGTCTGCTTGCATTATGGATTCTCAAGGAGGTTTAACCACATGCATTGCATGATCTTGTGTCTATTTCCTGTAAAAGTATAAGATATTTAACAGGTGCATTGTTACTTGTCTTTTGTGGAGTGTTTATTAACATCTTAATCAATATCAGAAGGCAATAATGATATTGATTTCATGATTTCTGCATTCTAGGTTCTTCCAGATTTGCTAGGCAAAGACGATTCACCTAGTGAGTCATACTATTCTGAGAAAAAAAATTCAGTTTGTTACTTTTTAAGATCGATGTTTCTCTTGTCCTAATGTCCTTATCATACTATGCTTTATGACATATAAATGATATCATGCAGTTCAAAATGAGGTTATAAACAGTTCTCACTTCTTCACTTAACATTTTTCAAGATAATTCCTTTTATAAGCAAAATAGATTATTTATGGTAATTTTCAATCATCTAAGAATGATGTAATACATGCACGCAATTGTAGAATAACAGTTAATAATATTTTCATTATTGAGTTCATTTTCTCTGTAAACATTCAAAGAGAGTAGTACTCATTTATGATTAAGACATAAAAAGTCATGAGGAAATTGCAGGGCTTGTGACAGAAACTATGGTTTTGAAAGAGTAACTTGTTATGGTGTATGAAGTGCATGCAAGTGTAGTGATAAGTGATATGAATATTTTACCTAATGGTTAAGTCATGAGGAATCCGAATATCTATGGTCGTTGGTTAGTTTGAATGACATAAAGTTGAGTTAGTGGAATGATCTTTAGTTTATGTGACTGTTCTGTTTATGTTCGTCTCCTTGCCAAGCAGGTCCTTGCCTAGCGAATCGAATCAAAATTTTGACTTATGATTTTTTTTCCAGATTCTATTGGCAAGCAGGTCCTTGCATAGCAAATTGGACAGAGCAGAGACATTGATTTCTTTAAATTGCACAGTTCTTGTAATCACTTCCACTTTTCACTAAGACCAATTACTATATTATATTATATAGCTAAAAACAAACAAAATTGCATAATTTAAAAGTTAAGGTATGAAAAATTGGGTTGTCTCCCAATAAGCGCTTGTTTAACGTTAATTAGTTCGACGCCTATTTTTATTTTTCATCAAGATGGTTGAGGACTTCCATTTGTGTCTCATGTGTTGTGAAGACTGATTTACCCTCTGGAATAGGTTAAAACAAACTAAAGGTTTTGATCTTTGATTGTGAGGGTGTGGTAGTGCACATCCAATTTCATCCAAGATTTGTGGATGAAAGGTCTGCCTAAGATCAATAGTGCACTTTCACAATCCATCTTTTTCATGACTAGCAAGTCTTCGGTGTATGGTTATGCTTGTATTACCCACCTTTGCACACAGCTTTTGATAGGTTCCATCACTAAACTGTAACACCTTGGTTGTCGGTTGAATTGCAGTTTTGTGTTTGACGTGCTCCAGGGCTATTAAATTGTTGCTTCAACCGATCAAGCAAGTCTTTTTCAATGTGTACTCCAACTATATCTCCTGACATTGTCACTCTGCCCGGATCTCTGCATTCTGTGCTTTTCGGAATTGTTATATACAATACTTCTTCATCGTTTTTAACCTTGTCTTGCTTGACATATTCTTCTAATGAGGTAGGTGTTTTTTCTTCCTCCACATGTTTCTCTGCAGTGTTAGTTTTGGACAGAAGAAGTGGATATGGCAAGATTTTATGTATCCGAGGTTTAACTTTGTTTCCTCCTGGCACATTGTCTTCCAGCACACAACATATTTCATTTCTTCTATCGCCGAATAAATATTCCACCAAAATGTCGAGGTCGTTTAACCTTCATCCATTTCCTCCTTAATGTTTATCTCAGCTTCCTAAATCACCAAAGCATTGCACTGCTCCTTTGGTTTGTCTTTTGTATTCACATTGAATGTTGTTATATGGTTGTCAGCTAGTTGGTTTGCAATTTGTCCAATTTACACCTCTAATCCCTTGATAGAGGCTCAGTGTTCTTTCGATAGTTCATGGACATTTGGATGAACTGGTTGAATATGTCTTCAAATTTCTGTGTTCTATCCACTTGAGGGTTTTGTTGGCTCAGTATACTTTGATAGTAGGGTACTAGCCTTTGATGGTTGTTGTTTCGCCTCTGAAAGTTATTACCGTATTTTTTTTTTTTGTTTTGGAATGGAGATTGGTTCTATCCGTATTGATTGTTGACATAGTTCACTTCTTCTTCAGGCGAACAATATCTAGTTTGGTGTGGCCTTGCGCATAACTCGCATTTCATCACTTGCTTCCTTTTGAATGCTTTTCAGTTAGTGGGGGATCTTTGTGATTTTCTTTGTTAATTTTTCGACAATACTGGTTACGAGTTTGCTTTGTGCGAGTATAACATCGTTTGTCTTGAGATCTAAAATATCGGCCTTCTTTGTATGATGACCAGTACTATACTCTGACTTATGATCATTGATGGCCACGGATTTTATGACTTTGATGGCATTAAAAGTGCTTTATGACATGAGTGCCCCTCTTGTTGTTGCATTAACCATGAGTTTATGTTGCCGCTGAAGACCATTTCTAAAGATATAAATCTGAGTGATATCATCAAATTTGTGGCATCGAAATTTGTGGAGCATGGACTTGAATAGTTGCCATGCCTCACATAATGTCTCATTGGAACCTTATGTGAAAACAGCGATGGATGTCTTGGCGTCATGAGTTCTACTCGACGAAAAGAAACTTTTAGTGAACTTGTCCTCCATAGTGTCCAAATTTGTTCAGAGTTGTGGCTGGTTTGTCCATATAACAACCTTTGCCACGCCCAATGAGGGAGTGAGGAAATAACCTTATGTATAGGTTTTCCTCTTCGTTGTCTGATGCTCCTGGGCTTTCAGCAATTTCATATAATTTCACCAAGTGGTTGATGGGAACTCCATGGTCCATTGCGGTGAACGGATTTGCGTGCAAGAGTTGGAAAACTCCTGTTTTTTATCTCCATTTGCCGCTTGTTGTTTCCAGGCTTGGTTGATCGGGAAAATCTCCTCGGAATTGTAGTTGTTCGTCACTCATGTTGGTGTTTCTTCATTGTTGGCCATGTTTGTTGTTGATTGTTGTAAAGATCTCCTTCGTTTCTTTTCTTGGCGTCTGGTCCTTTCGATATCAGGATCGTAAAAAAGATGACCTTCTGGTGTCTTGCCTCGAATACATTGTAATCAAACAACTATACCAACAATTAGTGGCCAAGTGTATTATAAAAGTAAAAAATAAGCAAGAAAGTTTAGAAACTAAGAAAACAAAACTATTTACAAGTTTTGTTTTGTCTAGTTCATTAGCTAGGCGAGTTAGACTTGACGAATTAGACTTGACTAGCGAATTTAGCAAACCAGAGACACATATGTGCAGGTTAAGAAAAACTGTAAACAAGCAAAATCAATATAATTTGACGCAGTCCCTGACAACAGTGCCATTTGATAAAGAGGCTTTTCCTATCCTCGCACAATAGTAAGTATTATGTCAGTTTTATCAAAAATAAATTATTGAACCATAGTGACTGTACCTTGATTTCGCTCTTATCGTCAAAGTTCCTAAGCAAAGATTTATAAAAGTGTTTTGTTGCGGGCTAAACATGTCAATCCATCATTTAATATTTTTTTTTGTGTAAAATAAAAATGAACAAAGAAAGAGCGTCAAGCAAAACGAACAAAATAGAGATCACATAGAACACTAACAAAGAGCAAAAAGTAGAGGGGAGAAATTAGTTAAAATTATGACTGAGGTGAACAATTTCCTCAATTTGAGGTGAACAATTCTACTATTAAACAACCTTGCGTAAAAGTAACACCGATTGATTTAATAATAAAAATCTCAAATTCCAAGTCATGTGGTCAGAGCATGATCTTGTGATTTCTTTTATACTAATGTTCTTTTATATTAAAATAGTTTTATTTATCTATAACTTGAACTTTTAGTTGGTGTCCTGTTTTGTTGTTCTCTAGTACTTGAACTGGAACTCTATTTTGTTTCTCTTGGATAATATAATTTGAAGATGCATGGACGCTATCAAGACTGCAGGACGTTTGACCAAGAGAAACAACCCATGAACCCTATTTTGTCTTGTGCAGATAACGCTATCTTTATTTATTCAGCAAATTTAGTGATAAATAATTACTTTTTTTGTTTTATATTATAAATCTTAGGTTGTTTACGTTGTTTATTTACATTGTTTGCCTATATAAATACCACGCACATCACCCACTAACCTTCATCATAAATCTCTCTTGTTATGTGATTGACTAGTTCTAGAGCAATCATGCTTTTATTTCCAATGCGTTGTGTTTTTGTGTTCTTTTATTTCCAATCACTTCATGTTTCAGCAAAAATGCAAAGCAGCGAGGCAAATGCCCTATTGAAATGGAAAGCAAGCTTTGACAGCCAAAGCAAGGCTTTGCTCTCTTCATGGAGTGGGAATAAGCCTTGTAGTTGGGTGGGAATCACATGTGATGGCAAGTCAAAATCTATCTACAAGATACAGCTTACCAATATTGGACTAAAAGGTACACTTCAAAGTCTCAATTTTTCATCACTTCCAAAAATCCATAGCTTAGTTTTAAGAAACAACTCATTCTTTGGAGTTGTTCCACACCATATTGGTGTAATGTTCAATTTAGACACTCTTGATTTGTCACTAAATAAACTCTCCGGTAGCATTCCCAATAGCATTGGTAATTTGTCCAAACTATCCTATCTTGATCTCAGTTTCAATTATCTCACTGGGATTATCCCAGCTCAGATAACACAATTGGTTGGTCTTTATGAATTTTATATGGGTAGTAACAATTATTTAAGTGGCTCCCTCCCTCAAGAAATTGGTAGAATGAGAAATTTGACAATACTTGATATTTCTTCGTGCAATCTGATAGGGGCTATACCAATCTCGATAGGAAAGATAACCAACATGTCACATATTGATGTATCACAAAACCACCTTTCTGGAAACATTCCTCATGGAATTTGGCAAATGGACTTAACTCATTTGTCACTTGCAAATAATAACTTTAATGGTTCCATCCCACAAAGTGTTTTCAAGTCGCGAAACCTACAGTTTCTTCATCTTCAAGAAAGCGGTCTTTCTGGTTCCATGCCTAAGGAGTTTGGGATGTGGGGTAATTTAGTAGATATGGATATTAGTAGCTGCAATCTCACTGGGTCAATCTCTACTTCTATAGGAAAATTGACCAATATATCATATCTCCAGTTATACCACAACCAACTTTTTGGCCACATTCCTCGCGAAATTGGGAATTTGGTTAACCTCAAGAAACTCAATCTTGGATATAACAATCTTTCTGGTTCCGTTCCTCAAGAAATAGGATTTCTAAAACAACTTTTTGAACTTGATTTGTCTCAGAACTATCTCTTTGGCACAATCCCTTCTGCAATCGGAAACTTGAGCAATTTACAATTACTTTACCTTTATAGCAATAATTTCAGTGGTAGACTTCCTAATGAAGTTGGAGAACTTCATTCTCTTCAAATATTCCAATTGTCTTATAATAACCTATATGGACCTATCCCAGCATCCATAGGTGAGATGGTCAATTTGAATTCTATTTTCCTTGATGCAAATAAATTCTCAGGACTTATCCCACCTTCCATAGGTAACCTTGTCAATTTGGATACTATTGACTTTTCACAAAATAAACTCTCTGGACCACTTCCTTCCACTATCGGAAATTTAACGAAAGTAAGTGAATTATCTTTTCTCTCAAATGCTCTCTCTGGAAATATTCCAATAGAAGTGAGTATGCTTACCAATTTAAAAAGTCTCCAGCTAGCTTATAATAGTTTCGTAGGTCATATACCTCACAATATTTGTGTTAGCGGGAAATTGACACGCTTTGCTGCTCATAATAACAAATTCACAGGTCCAATTCCAGAGAGTTTGAAGAACTGCTCCAGCCTTATAAGATTGAGACTTAACCAAAACAAAATGACAGGAAATATAACAGATAGTTTTGGTGTGTATCCAAATTTGGACTACATAGAATTAAGTGATAATAATTTTTATGGTTATCTTTCTCCAAATTGGGGGAAGTGCAAGAATCTGACAAGCCTTAAAATCTCCAATAATAATTTAACAGGAAGCATACCACTAGAATTGGCTGAAGCAACCAATTTACATATACTTGACTTGTCCTCAAATCAACTTATAGGAAAAATTCCAAACGATCTAGGCAACTTATCTGCACTGATCCAACTCTCGATAAGTAATAATCATCTTTCGGGAGAAGTTCCTATGCAGATTGCATCATTGCATGAACTAACTACATTGGATCTTGCAACAAATAATTTAAGTGGTTTTATCCCTGAAGAACTTGGAAGGTTGTCTAGGTTATTGCAGTTAAATTTGAGCCAAAATAAGTTTGAAGGAAACATTCCTGCTGAACTTGGTCAATTGAATGTTATTGAAGATCTTGATCTTAGCGGGAATTTTTTGAATGGAACCATACCAACAATGCTTGGACAGTTAAATCGCTTAGAAACATTGAATCTCTCACATAATAATCTCTCTGGTAGCATTCCCGTAAGCTTTTTTGATATGTTAAGTTTGACAACTGTTGATATATCTTACAACCGGTTGGAGGGTCCAATTCCAAACATTACAGCTTTCCAAAGAGCTCCAATTGAATCATTGAGAAATAACAAAGGCTTGTGTGGTAATGTCTCTGGCCTAGAGCCTTGCTCAACATCAGGTGGCAACTTTCATAGTCATAAGACTAACAAAATTTTGGTGCTAGTTTTATCCCTCACTCTAGGCCCTCTATTGTTAGCATTATTTGTTTATGGGATCACATACCTTTCTTGTCAAACTTCAATCACTAAAGAAGACAAGCCTCTAGAAGAATTTCAAAGTGAAAATCAATTTGCAATATGGAGTTTTGATGGAAAAATGGTGTACGAGAACATTATCGAAGCCACAGAAGATTTTGACAACAAGCATCTCATTGGGGTTGGAGGGCATGGAAGTGTTTACAAAGCAGAGTTGCCTACTGGACAAGTTGTAGCCGTGAAAAAACTTCATTCGTTACGACATGAAGAAATGTCTAATCTGAAAGTTTTCACAAATGAGATCCATGCTTTGACAGAAATTCGACATCGCAACATTGTGAAGTTATATGGTTTTTGTTCACATCGACTACACTCATTTTTGGTTTATGAATTTTTGGAGAAGGGAAGCATGGACAATATTTTTAAGGACAATGAACAAGCTGTAGAATTTGATTGGAATAAGAGGGTAAATGTCATTAAAGATATAGCTAATGCTTTATGCTATATGCACCATGATTGCTCACCTTCAATTGTTCATCGCGATATATCTAGCAAGAATGTTATTTTGGATTTGGAATATGTAGCTCATGTCTCAGATTTTGGAACATCTAAGTTTCTGAATCCCAATTCATCCAATATGACTTCTTTTGCAGGCACCTTTGGTTATGCTGCTCCAGGTCAATTCCTTTTTTGTTTATATTATCTAAGTTTATAATATTTTGCAGTTTATCTTTAGTATTTACTTGTTAATTGTAATTACTTCAAAATTGTCTAGTCTACATTTCATGTTTTTTTACAGAACCTATTTTTCACAGGATAACTCTTCTTTAACTGTTTACAGAACTTGCATACACAATGGAAGTAAATGAGAAATGTGATGTGTATAGTTTTGGGGTTTTAACCTTGGAAATACTTTTCGGAAAGCACCCTGGAGATGTTGTAACTTCTTTGTGGCAACAACCTTCAAAAAGTGTCATGGACCTGGAACTTGAATCTATGTCATTGATGGATAAGTTGGATCAACGTCTCCCTCGTCCAACATATACAATTGTTCAAGAGGTAGCATCGATGATAAGGATTGCAATTGCTTGCTTGACTGAAAGCCCACGTTCCCGCCCTACCATGGAGCAGGTCTGCAAGCAGCTTGTAATGTCTTAATCATATTCAAAGGGTTTAATATATTACATATATAGTGTCTGATATATATAGCCAGAATGTTGTTTTTACCAAATATGCTTCGATACTACTTCATTGTTTCATATTTGTAAAACTTTTTGTGTGTATTGTAAATCATTTTAACTTTGCATTATCAAATTTTATGCGCAAACATGGAATTATAAATTTATAGTTTAAAATACACTTTTAATATTGGTATAAGTTAAAAGAGTTAAATTAGTTTTTCGTTTCTAAAATTATAGCGAATTTTGATTTTAGGTCATAAAAATTAAACAAGATGTTTTCATTCTTACAAAAAAAAAAAAAAAATTAATCGTTTTGTTTTTTTCGTCCCTAATAGATATAAATTTGAAATGTTTTTGACTTTTGTTTAACATAATATGAACATATAAAAGTTGAACATAACATGAAGACTTCTTGAACATAAAATAATATAATCTTGACATTAATATAAAAATAAATTTACCATTAAAGAACAAAAACAAAACAAAAAATTTTGTGAGGAAGAAAACATCCCGTTTTATTAGACTAAAATCAAAATTCGCTATATTCTTTGAGACGAAAATATTATTTAACTCAACTTTAATTTTAATTTTAATTTACACTTTTCTAAAATAACCTATTTATATACGTAAAAAGAAACCAATTTATAATATATAAACTTTTGCTTGAGTCGAATGTAATTAGAGCTATAAAAAATGGGTCGGACTAATGGTAGGCCCATTAGCTCATATTTTGGGTCAGTCCGACCTAAAAAACTAGGAATTTTGCTCTTCTCCCAGCACTTTTTGCTCCACTACTAGAAAAAGCAAAATTAGCGAGGGAAATTAGTGACGGAAAAAATCAAATTCCTCACAAATTCCTTGGTCGCAAAATTTAGTGACGGAATTAGAGAGGGATTTCACATTTTCCCTCACTAAATATCCCTCACTAATTTTTGTTTTTTTAGTAGTGCTCGCACCAGCATAATTTTCAGTTTTACCCTCGCGTGAGTTTAGTCACGCGTGACTTAACTCACGCACCTTATAAGCTCTACGTGACTTAAGTCACGCACCACTGGCTTATGCGCGAGTTAACTCACGCACATTGGCCGGTGGCCTGAGCTTATGAATAGACATTTTTTGGATGGTGGTTAGGTTTTCAACCTTCAATCTACACGTTTTTTTTACCAAGTTTACATGTTTTTTTTACCACATTTATGGTGGTTATAACCTATACTACCATTCCCACCTATAAATACCCCTCCATACTTCCCTATTTCCTCACACCATATCACTTTCTCTCCCACCCCTCACTCTCTCCCTCTATTTCTCTTCTTCTTTTTTTCAATAGTGAGTAACCGACTTGGGGAAGTGATCAACCCTTGAGATAAAATTAAATTTGCTTCTTTTTATTCCAAAAGCTTTTTACCGTGGGTAAAAAGAATCTTCTTGGGGTATAATAAGAAAACTAAAAAAAAAAGGATAAGTTTAACTAAAAGTTGTAAACTTATAAAGTTTCTAAATTACCAATTTGATACAATTGAAAGGATAAATCTAGAGTTTAATAAGATAACATCTGAAACAGAAGAGAAACTTATAAGACTTAGAACAAGATCTGAAGAAAGGTCAAGCATAAAGTCAACATCATGATCAGAAAAGAATTTTCAAAAGCATCTGAAGGAATGAAGCATCTGAAGTATTAAAGACTCTGAAGGATGAAACCTCTGAAGGTGCCAGAAGCTGAAGACTCTGAACCAGTTTGTCATCTTCTGAAGGAATGTCACTATCAGACTCAAAGTAGTAGAATTTATTTTCTTCTGACCACCTGTAGAAACAAACAAAGAAATTCATGGACAAAGAGAATGTAACAGATTAGTATATTAAAAGCAAAAGAATTTTGAATTATTACTCAACAAAATTATCCATTTGAGGCAACATCTCAACATCTCTGATCAAGCTTGCGAAATACTAATTTGATGCGGTGACACTTTTCAACAACGACTCTCTTATTCTCTCATATATAAGATAAGGACCTGAATAGTTGAAGAAAAATATAAGACTTCTATCAATTAACTAGTGCCCTTACTTTGTCAAAGTAAATAATGTACAAACACTTTGAAAAATTCTTACAAACTTTTATATCTTAGAATTTCTTAAGTATCATAAGTGATCTAAACTTAAACTTTTATATTTTAGAATCTCTTAAGTATCATAAGTGTTCTAAACTTAAACTTCTACACCATCATTAAATAAAACTACGAAAAAATATGTCGCTGCATTAAAGACAACCATCACCTTCTCTATACCATTATGGTACATGAACACCTTATCTCCACCTCCACCCAACGGAACAACCATAACATTGTTGAAACCAGCATCTATGATTGTTTGTTGGAAATCCGGAATGCAGATACCATTACGAATTCTAGCTGTTAAAACTCTATTTCTATTTCTACCTCACTCAATGTAGAATGAATAATGGATGTAGAAAAGAATGTTTTTCTAAGTAGTTGTTATATAATATAGAAGAATTCTGCTCATTACCTAACAATTTTTGCTCGCTTCCAACTGAAAAGATTAAAATGTCCCTGCGTGAGTTAACTCATGTTAGCGTTAAATTTGTGTGGGTTAACTCACGCTGCGTGCTGTTTTAAGAACTGGCAGAACCTCATTTCCTCATTTCTCATCTAAAATCCTAAAATCTCTCTCAAATCACTCAAATCCAAAATTCCTTCAACTTCAAATCAAACAACACTCCAATAACAAGTAAGTTTTCATAATCAAACATCATTAACCTTTTTATGTTGATATGTACGATTTTTCCTCTTAAATTAGATTTTTTTAGTTTTAGAGTTTTGTTTAAATTTTGAATTTTTTTGTAAGAAATGATACAATGTTACATGTAAATGACTTATATTGTTTAATTGTTTAAATGTTTAGATCTTTGCATGTTTATGTTAGATTTTTTCTCTTGAATTAGATTTTTTTTAGTTTTAGAATTTTTTTAAAATTTTGATTTTTTTTGTTTTTTGCAACAAATGATACAATGTTACATGTAAATGACTTATATAGCTTAATTGTTTAGATGTTCGCATGTTTATGTTGTAGTTATGAGTTTTAGGGTTTATGTATAATTTGCACTCCAAGTGTTTGATGAAATGTTTGAATGAGTTTTTCATTAATTGTTTAATTTTTTATGGTGTAGGTAGGTTTGAAACAATGACAGATTTGTTCAGTGTGCATACGCTTCAACGGTGAAAATCCTCAGATGTTCAAGGTTCGGTACATTAATGTCACGTTAAAAGGTCTCAAGGATCAACTGGTTGAAATCAACCAAGGATTCAACCCCAAAGACACACAGAGGGTGGAATACATTTGGTATGAACGTCCAACGTTGGATGACGGGAGAATAACGTTCAGTCGTCTAGAATTAAATAACAACGACGACGTGAGGAGCATGTTCTCGATTTTTTGGCAGCACAACATGTTCCCGTGGATCGATATGTTTGTCATTGAGATCGCCTGGAGATATTCTCAACAATTTGATTCCGCAAGAAGATCGTGATTAGGCAGGGCATGCACCTTCCAACTGCAACAATTTTCTTACCTCTGAAATTGGATAAGGTCAAACCTGTTAAACAACAGCTCTCAAGCATTCACCCGAAAGTTTTATTGTTCCTTTCAAAAATTAGGTATTGTCTTTATTTTGTTGGAATTTAAATTAAATTCTTGTTGGTTTGAAAAGTCAAAAGATTAAGAGAACACAACATGTATTCTGCATAATCAGCTATCAAATTACTTCATATAAGATGAGTGTCGCAGAATGCACCTCTTTTGTGTAATGACTCGTCTTATATGAGGGAATTCGATGTGATAACATATATAGTTGATTTTGTAGTATACATGTGTTGTGTTATCTTCATTCTTTTGACTTTTCAACGAAGTATACGACACTATTTAGAAAGAACGTAATGTAACGGAGATAAAATTAAAAGTAAATAAAATTGTGTATTTTTTTAATTGATTTTGTGTAATTGTGTCACTTTATTGGAAATTATTTATTCAATACAGGATTTTTATTCGAATTCACACTGAGTTTATTTAGTCTTTATTCGATTTTATTTATTTACTTTATTCAATACGCAAATTTTATTTGAATTCACACTGAGTTTATTTAGTCTTTATTCAAATTTATTTATTCAAAACGCAATCATAAAATAAATGATAAAAAAATAATGAAACAAAAATAATAAAATCTCATCTTATTAATATAATGGATGCATTTACAATGGGGTAAAATTAAATCTGTGGAAGAAAAAAAGACACAAGAAAACCAACCTTCTTGCGGTAAAACTACATCTACTTCATTTTACTCCAAGAAGGTTGCTCACCAATCATCTCAAACTCAAAGCAACCTTTTAAAATCTTCAAATATGCCTATTTCTATGAAAGGGCAAGGATGGAAAAACAACATTGTTGTTGTAGAAGGAAGAGGAGGGAGGAGAGTGAGGAGACAATGTGAGAAATGGTGTGAGAAATAGTGAAGAGGAGGAGGGTACTTATAGGTGGTTTAAGGTAGCGTATGACTCAATGAGGTCAAAATACGTGTAACAACTAAAAAAAACGTGTAAAAACCATTAAAATGCATTGACCACAGTCCAAAAAATGTATTCTTTGTGTTCATAACAAATTGCCATCATGCGTGAGTTAACTCACAGCACCGACCAAAGGTGCGTGAATTAACTCACGTTGCATGCATGGCAGCGTGAGTTAACTCACGTAGGGGTAAAAAAGTCTTTTCAGTTGAGAACAAGCAAAAACTATTGGGTAAAGAGCAGAATTCAATCAAGAAAGAGTAATTATATTTGTATAATTATTTGGTAACAACTTTATGTTTTTCCAAGTAGAACGTGAAGTGGGAAAGTTGTTTAGAAGTTAGAAAATAGTTGTACAAATATCTTTTATTATAAAAATGTTAGTCTCCCTTATTCTCAAAAGAAGAATAATATTCTACAACAATTTTGTGACAATTTTTAGACAATTTTCTTTCTCATACCCATTTGATATTCTTATCCTATCTATTCTTTTTTTTCTCTCTCTATTCTTTTTAGGCCAAATATAACATTTGGTCGTTTAAGTTTGACGAAAATATGAGATTAGTTCTTTAATTTTTTCAATTCCAAATCTTTTTAAAGACCTACTTGAAACTTAAAAATCTTCAAATAAGTGCAATAAATTAACAAATTAAAGGACCTATTTCAAACTTAGAGGACTAACCTCGTATTTGTCAAACTTAAAGGAATAAAAGAGTTATTTAGCCTTTTTCTTATCAATAAAACGAAAGAAAAAAACATATTGCAAAAGTTGTCTTCAAATAGTTGTTCAATATGAAGCATGAATACTCCAAAACAGAGACATATACATATCGAACAGAGACATACCCATATGGAATATGTATCGGATACCAATATCTTACGAAAACTCGTGGATATGTACCCATGAAGTATCGGAATTAAAAAATTTAATTTTTAAAAAATATTTTATCAGCTACTTATAGAATACCGCGCAGATACATAAAGATATTTTTAATGATACTTCTCTTGATATCACAACATATAAATTGAAATATAATATAGTTTATATGAACATTATACATTTTGTTATAGTGACTTTTATAATAATATAATAATCAAGAGTAATCAATGCTTATTTTCTTCAAGTATTTTACATCGATATAAGTTTTAATATAGAATTTTTGTTAACATATTTTTATTGTATCGTATTCTAAATTTAATAATTTTCATTCATCTATATACTCGTATCATATCCTACTCACACTCGTAGCACCTATCCAGATTACTTTTCCCTGAAAAGAGCCGTTTACCCTCTGAAGTATGATCTGTCATCCACATCCCTGTATCCAAAGCAAACACCCAAAAAAAACAACAATAATAATAAAATAAAAACAAATATTAAAAAAATAAAAACAAATAAACCATCATTCCTCAGTCCTCACTCAAACCCCTTCACCAACCACCAAACACACTTAGTAAGAGAGCAGCAACAATGCTGCTTCAGTTTCCTCTTCTAATCCTAATCCTAATAACACTAACCACTTCCATTTCCTTTCCAACACCACTTTCTCACTTCCAACATCTAAATGTAGAAAACGCAATCTCAGAAACTAAACTAAAACCACTCAAACAACAAAACCATAATACCCAACAACCTCAATGGAAAACAAAACTGTTTCACAGAGACAACATAAACCTTAAAAACACCAAAAAAACCACCCACAAAACACGTTTCATCTCACGTATCAACCGAGACATAAAAAGAGTAACATTCCTCCTTAACCGTCTCAACAAAAACACACAAGAACAACAAACAACAACAGCAACAGAAGCTAGTTTTGGATCTGATGTAGTTTCAGGCACTGAAGAAGGAAGTGGTGAATATTTTGTTAGAATAGGAATTGGTAGTCCTGCTATTTATCAGTATATGGTGATAGATTCAGGAAGTGATATTGTTTGGATTCAATGTGAACCTTGTGATCAATGTTATAATCAAACTGATCCTATTTTTAACCCTGCTACTTCTGCTTCGTTTATTGGGGTGGCTTGTTCTTCTAATGTTTGTAATCAGCTTGATGATGATGTTGCTTGCCGGAAAGGGAGGTGTGGATATCAAGTTGCATATGGTGATGGGTCGTATACTAAAGGTATGTGTACTGTGTAATGTGTGAACACTTGATAATGACCACACATTTTTCTTGCTTTGTTTTTTGCTTTTTTGACTTCACTTTCTTGAAAAATTCAAAGACTTTTTGATTTTACTTTTAGATGATGTGTATATTAGGTTTACAAAATTGATTCTAAAAGTGCTTAATTTAATTGACATATTTGATTCTTGTAGAGTATAATTGATTTTGACTAAGAATTGATTATACTTGAGGATAAAAATTGTAGCTTTTGATTAATTGATTTTAACACTTAAATTAATTGTTTAACTCACTTTTACGTGAGTGTAGTTAAACATAGATCATTTTACTTTCAAGTCAACTTTAGCTAGAATCAATTTAATGAACACTCAAAATCAATTTTTATTATGATAAGACCAAACATACCCGAACAATGGTAAATGATAATTAAATTGCTCAAGTAAAGTAATCAAAATGTAGTTGATCACTCTGATTCACAATGAGTGTATGTTTGGTTTCATTTATGGATGATACAAATTTTAAAGATGTAAAATTGATTTTGATATGTTTGGTTGCTTTTGAGTATAATTGATTTTATCTACAAACTTAATTTTTTTAATTGAAAGCTAAAATTTTTAGATTTTGGCTAATGTCATTGTTTAAGAAATCAAAATATAAAAATTTTGCATAGAAAAATCTGCGTTTATGACTTTGACTACCAACGTCCTTAAAACACTTGTTAGCATGACATAATTTATCCAAACATAAATCATTTTATTTTCAACATCTTTTTAGTTAGAATCAATTTTATAGAATTAAGCTAATTATACTAATTGATTTTAAAATTTTCTAATTTTACGCATATCACCAGTGCAATATTTTTTTGGACAATCTCACCAGTGCAATATTAATTAAGCTTGATTGTAATGTGATCTAAAAGTGTAGAATAAAATTCATGGTGTCTTTATTTAAACTGATTATTTGTTTCCAATGTTGATAAAGGGACGCTTGCCCTTGAAACCATAACCATCGGGCGGACCGTTATCCAGGACACTGCAATCGGGTGCGGACATTGGAACGAGGGAATGTTTGTTGGAGCAGCTGGGTTGTTAGGTCTCGGAGGTGGACCTATGTCGTTTGTGGGCCAATTGGGAGCCCAAACCGGAGGAGCCTTTGGATATTGTCTCATCTCTCGAGGCACTGGATCATCCGGTTCACTCGAATTCGGGCGCCAAGCAATGCCTGTAGGTGCAATGTGGGTTCCTCTAATTCATAACCCATTCTACCCTAGCTTCTACTATGTCTCACTTTCGGGTCTTGCAGTTGGAGGCATTCGAGTCCCCATATCCGAACAAATTTTTCAGTTAACTGATATAGGAACCGGAGGAGTTGTAATGGACACAGGCACAGCCATTACCAGGTTACCTACTGTTGCCTACAATGCTTTTCGCGATGCATTTATTGCTCAGACAACAAATTTGCCACGTGCTCCCGGAGTTTCTATTTTTGACACATGTTATGACTTGAACGGTTTTGTGACCGTTCGAGTTCCAACTGTGTCGTTTTATTTTTCAGGTGGTCAAATCTTAACCTTTCCTGCCAGGAATTTTTTGATCCCGGCCGATGATGTTGGAACTTTCTGTTTTGCATTTGCTCCTTCACCTTCTGGGCTTTCCATTATAGGGAATATCCAGCAAGAAGGGATTCAAGTTTCTATCGATGGAACTAATGGTTTTGTAGGATTTGGACCTAATGTGTGTTGAAGCAAACATTGTACTGTATACCAATCAAACAATCTCGAATTTTGGTAGTTTATGTAATGTCACGTATTGTATTAACACATTTATTATATATTATGTATATTTGGATGTAGGAGAAATAGAATAATTGCTCTTAGTGTTGTTCTTTATTTATAGCTTACCTTTTTCGATGGAAGTAGTATTTTAGTGTTGCTCGTGCGATGGAAGACTCAAAAGTGAAGAAAAGTAGTATATGTAAATGATGGTGATTAGTGGGGGGCAGGATCCGACAATCCTCTTGTAGCAATCCACTAATTCTGACTATAGTTCAAAGAATCATAGAAAAATATTCATTGAAATATGGTCTTTATGATATTTGATCCAACCACCATATATATGCTGACTTCGTGAGTTAGTAAAACTTCTGATTGAAGCATAGTTCAAAAATGTCATTGATTAGGTTGCTTTGATATTGGAATAACATTTTCTTTCTTCTACTTTTGCAATGTACTCCCTCGTTCCCATAATAATTGAGCCATTTGTAAAAAAATATTGTTCTAAAAAATTGACCCATTTCACTTTTCAATACAACATCTAATTAATACTACTTTCATCACTCTCAATTCAATATATTTTACTTTGTATTTATGATAAGAAAGAATGCACCAATACTTGACAAGACACTCAAAACTATTTTTCTCTCTCTTTCACTTATACATTTTTTTTAATATGTGTAAAACGAAAAAAAGACTTAGATAAAATGGGACGGAAGGAGTATATCAGACTTGGATTTTCTAAGTTCTAATGTTAGCATTTAATAGGAGATAATATTAATGATTTCACCATTAAATTTGTTAGCAAGATGATCAATATAAGTCTTTGATATTGATTTTTTTTTTTAAATAAAGAGGCAAAGCTCAAAAGAGAAAAATAAAATTACAAAATTAAAAGAATATTCCTAAGCATGCAAGCTCTGAAAGAGGCTTGTAAAATAATAGACGTAAAAGAAATTTTTGTTCGACTAAATGCAGCTAGTCAATCTGCACTTCTGTTACCCTCACGTCAGGTGTGATTCCCATGAACCTGCCAAGGAAGATCAATGAGATCACAGATATGACGACTCAGGATAGGGCTAACTCCACTAAGCTTGCAGTTGCTTGTGACTATATCCACTAGCAGTTTGGAGTCACTTTCTACAATGAGTTGTAGAAATCCTTGTCTTCTAGCTATCTTTAATCCCTCGTTCATGTCCCACATCTCAACATAAAAAGCATCGCAAGTACCAATCTTCCTAACATAACGAGTTAGTCACTGATTATTGTAGTCTCGAATAAGACCCCCACAACCTACAAGGTCTAACAACTTCTTATAAGCTCCATCACGATTAAAGTAACCCAATCTTCATGTGGTTTCTTCTGGCCAATGTCAAATTTGATACCGATTTTAAACTTGAGAAGATCTAATTTTAAAATCATCTTTATCATTGTGTGAAGTTGGGACGAGTATTGAATCATGAAGAAGGAGGACCCACTATAATTGAAGTTCGTTACTGAAAATGTGATACCACTTGAAGGGGTTATGGTCTCTTTAGGACCTAAGTTGCAGTGCGTGCGTTATTCAAATGAAGACTTCTCACTCTTCAAGAAGATCTAATTTTAAAATTATCTTTATCATTGTGTGAAGTTGGGACGAGTATTGAATCATGAAGAAGGATGATCCACCATAATTGAAGTTCGTTACTGAAAATGTGATACCACTTGAAGGGGTTATGGTCTCTTTATGACCTAAGTTGCAATGCGTGCGTTATTCAAATGAAGACTTCTCACTCTTCAAAGTTCAGATATTTTAATATTAAACAAACAAGTATGATACCGTACCAAGCACAAGAAATTAATGTACCGATAAAATTTTAATGAAAAAAATACTCTCACACAAAAGTAGTGTATATTTAAGTTATTTGACATATAAGTCAGAATAATTTTAAAGTAAATTTATTACGAATTATAATTATAAAGTTAATTATAATATTGTATAGTTTTAATAAAAAAAAACTATACTATATTGTTGTATTAACATATTTTGATGAAAGTTGACTTAGTTGGTAAGGATTTGACTTACGCGTGTTGTGGGTTCAATTCTGGTTGCCAAAGTGAGAAACTCTTTAGTGGATTATAGAAATGTAATCCCCTGATTATTATTGATGAGAATTGTGATACATATACAATTGTTTCTGATTCTGATATAGAAACTAATAATGCCTAATGAATATACAATAATGTCTAATCAATATAATTACATATTTGACAAGTCAAATAGTAATGCCTAATGAATATACAATAAACATAATTGATTCTAATAAATGCCTAATGAATATACAATAAACACAATTGATTCTAATATTCCCCCGCAGTCGAAGCGGGAGGTGGACGAATGCTGAGGCTATCACGAAAATCTTGGAATAATATCAAGGGAAGACCTTTTGTGAAAACATCTGCAATTTGATATTGTGATGGTACGTGCAGAACTCGGACTTGGCCACGAGCCACCTTTTCGCGAACAAAATGAATATCCAGCTCAATATGTTTTGTTCTTTGATGTTGGACCGGGTTACCAGAGAGATAAATTGCACTGACATTGTCACAGTAAACCATGGTTGCTTTGTGAATGGGACAATGTAACTCAAGGAGAAGATTGCGTAGCCAACATGATTTTGAGACCACATTGGCAACTCCACGGTATTCGGCTTCGACACTAGATCGAGATAAGGTGGGTTTCCGTTTAGATGACCAAGATATCAGGTTGTCTTCAAGAAAGACACAGTAGCCAGAGGTAGAACGTCTGGTGTCGGGGCACCCACCCCAATCAACATTCGTATATGAAATTAAGGAAGTAGTGGATGAATGATAAAGATGCAAACGATATTGGCTTGTGCCCTGAATGTAGCACAAGATACGTCGAAGAGCATTCATATGGTCTTCCATTAGATTATGCATAAAGAGGCATATCTGTTGTACTACATAGGAGATATCAGGACAAGTGAAGGTGAGATATTGAAGAGCTCCTGCTAGACTACAATAGAGAGATGGATCCTTACATGGATTACTAGTTGTGGCACTCATTTTCGATTTTGTATCAACTGGGGTTAGACACGGCTTACAAGATGACATTCCAGCACGTGCAAGAATTTCTTCAGCATACTTCTTTTGCGAGAGAAACAACCCTTGTTGGTGACGAGTGATTGCAATGCTCAAGAAGTAACTTAAGTAGTGAAATGATAGATTGTCCAAATCATCTGAGGACGTGGCAAGAATAATATCATCAACATAAAGTAAAATATATGTCATATGAGTGTTTTTCCTGTATATGAAAAGAGAGTGATCACATTTGCTTTGAGAAAAACCAATAGATGACACGTAGTCCGCAAATCGCTTATACCAAGTTCGAGGAGCTTGTTTGAGCCCATAGAGTGATTTGCGAAAAAGGCATAAATGATGGGGGTTTTCAGGATCTTTAAATCCCAATGGTTGGTGCATGTACACTGTTTCTTTAAATTCACCATGAAGAAAAGCATTCTTGACATCCAACTGATGAATTTGCCAAGATCTGGATGTAGCAATGCTGAGAACTGTGTGAATAGTAGCTGGTTTTACAACTGGGCTAAAAGTTTCTCCACAATCAATGCCAACCTGTTAACCTGCACCATCACCTACAAGTCGGGCTTTATGCCTCTCAAAAGTACCGTTAGATTTTTCTTTATGTCTAAAAATCCACATGGACCGAATAACATTAACATCAGGTGGTCGAGGTACTAGGTCCCACGTCTCATTTTTAATTAGAGCATTATATTCATCATCCATGGTCATTTTCCAATTTGGGTCTTTAAGTGCAGACACAGGGTTCCTAGGTAGAGGGGATTTTGCAACATGGGTGTGCAAGCCATAACATTAACATCAGGGGTTTGATTTTGCAACATGACTCCTAGTGATAGGTTTTGTGTTAGCTTGTAAAATTGGTTGAAAAATGGGAGGAAAATTTTGTTGGATGGGACTAGTGGGGTTTGATTGTGGAGGTGAGGGGGTGAATGTGGTAATGTTGAATTTGAGGATGAGGTGATATTTGGTGAGTTTGGACAAGGAGAAGTGATTTGGTTTGGCTGATGAGCCGGTTGAGGATCAGGTAGGCCAGTTTGGGTTTGGTCCATTAGATGTTGTATAATATAAGGGGACAACTCATTGTCTAGGAAAGTGTATGTATTAGGTTGGGGAATGTGCAGCTTTGCATATGGGAAAATATTTTCATCAAACAAGACATGATGACAAATAATAATTTTATTTGACGATAAATCTAAACATTTATAGCCTCGATGGTTTGACAGATACTCAAGAAACACACATTTTGTTGAACGAGGTTGAAGTTTGTGTATTTTTGATGAAGGAAAGAGAGGAAAACATAAACAATCAAACACTCATAAGTGATTGTAAGAAGGATCTTTGTGATACAACATTTTAAGAGGTGACTCAAAATTGATAGTTTTGCTTGGTAAAATATTCATGAGATATGTTCCCATTTCTAAAGCATGCACTACAAGAAAAGGTGCAATTAGCCAGGGAACTATGCCAGGAGCAAGAACTCCTGGCAAATTTACCAGGAGCAATGCCAGGGATGCCCCTGGCAAAATGACTTCAAAAAAGGTGGGACATTATTATTATTATTATTATTTCTTTACTCTCAATTCCCTTTGATATTTTATTTGATATTTTTAAAAGAGTAAACACACACCACACATATTTTATCTCTCTGAAACAAAAACAAAACGTGTATCTCTTCTTCTTCTCTCCGCAAAACACCACCACTGCCTTCAAACTTCCTGCGCCG
>Ga0228711_1001826_pt1 | contig 31967 bp, 11 predicted proteins | sample MedpolnodulmetaG_2_FD_177996 | JGI IMG/M metagenome (GOLD analysis project Ga0228711, IMG submission 177996) | Root nodule microbial communities from Medicago polymorpha collected in Santa Monica, California, United States - brown nodules | ecosystem: Host-associated > Plants > Roots > Nodule... | reverse complement strand
ATTTGAGATTACATTTTAGTGGAACTCTCCTTGGAAGTGCAAGGAGGACATGACTACTTCCGGTTTGTGGAAGGAACCTGTATAATTGATTGTGTTCTTTCTTCTTCTGTTCTTTACATTATCCGCTACACATAGACTCTGAACTCACTCAGACTCTAAACTACTTCAGACTCTGAACCTGAGGACAGTTATCTAGAACGTAAAAGAAGAAGTTTCCAAAAACACAATTTAACCCCCCTTCTTGTGGTTTTTTCTCACCTTCAGTTTAGACAAACTTTGGGATCAAATTTGGGCTTAGGGGATTCAAAATTTGGATTTTGGGGTGAAAATTGGAGTTTTTCCCAAGATCTATCTGTCATAACTCGCCATGGCGAGTGAATTTACTCGCCGGGGCGAGTTGCTCTATGACAGCATGCCCTGTTTCGTGTTCTTACGTCTTTTTCACACATTTCTGTTTTGAATTGACTTTCGGTGTAAACATAAAATTTTTAGATAATTGTGTTAGATTTCCTGTGGTTTTAGTTTTACTTGAAAATGATTTTTAGATTTTAAGTTATGATGAAAATACTCTAAGCAGGTCTTGGAAAAAATTTAAGGAAACTTAACATAACTATTTCCAAGTCAACCCGAAACTTATGGTTTGTTTCTAAACTTCAAAATTTGAGCGTTAAGGGGTTCAATTGAGGTGTTTAAGAGTATTTAACCTATATTGTGATGGATCTAACTTGAATTTGTTTTGAAAATGAATTGGTTTTGCAAGATGGGAGAAATGATACGAACTTGTCATAACTTTGATTTTGATGATTCTGTCGTAGTCGGCCAGTGAAACACACATGTATATTCAACTACACTCATATGTGATCTAAGTGTATACATAGTCGAGGCCCTAGAGTTTATTTACTTGGTTTTGGTTCATTTGTCTCATTTATTATAAAGTTGTAAAACGAGAGACGAACTTTGTCGAAAATAATCTTTAAGACCAAATACTTGGCAAATCTTTTGTGGATAGTTTGATATGATTATATGAAGATGTATGAATGATTGCTAGGTGTTGGATATGATGTTTATCATAGCGTGGTGTATTTTCTCCTCACTTGAATTGTGAGAAATGATATGATGTTGTTGAATTATATGATAAAGTCGATGTTGGTGAATACATATATGTTGATTGATTGTGATATTATTGGTGAATACATATATGTTAATTGATTATGATATTGTCGGTGAATGCATATATGTTAAGTGATGGTGGTGTTGTTGGTGATTGCATATATGCTAAATGAATGATGATGATGTGGTGACAACTCTTAATTGAATTATGACTTGATTGATTGTGTGGATGTAAATACTTGATAATGCAATTGTTGTTGAAGTTGATCAATATAAATGGAGGTTATCCTTTATATTGTTGTTGAATATATATGAGGTGATTTTGCATTGTCGAGTCTTTACTTGTATGTTCATGCATCATAGTCATGTTGAGTTGTTGATGTTGTAAAAGAGGGTTACTCTTTTACTTCGGCGATAATGTAAGACGGGCGTGAAATCTTACATATGATGTTTTTGTTGCATCATCGGTGACGACCTTGAGGTGATTTGGTACCACATGCATATATGTGTCGGGAATAGGCGCATAGCATAATTGGCATGTATCTTAATTGTTTACATGTGAATGATGATTGTTTGATGATAAGTGTGTTTGACATTGGATTTGAATAGTTGATGAGTCGTGTCATAAGTGAATATGTGACTTGGTGAATTTGTGCATTGGTGAAATTTGGTGAATGTCGTGATTATGTGGATTGGTGTATATGTACATTGGTGGATTTTGTTGATGATTGTGAATATTTGAGCTAGGCTCTAATTGCGTGTCTTACTTGCTTGTGCTTATACACTTGGTGAATATATTTGATGATAATTATTTTGGTAATAGTAATGAGGTGAGATTTGTATATGTATGTATATATGTATGATGTGGTGATTCCTTTAATAATGATAATTGCTTGCTTATACCTTGAAATGATGAATTGTACTTGTTGAGTTAAGTATGCTAAATGAAGAATAAGGTGAGTAATCTTTTCATTGATTGATGTTGATAAATGATGAGCTTGTGTCGATGACTTGATTAGAGATTGAATATGCTTGCTATGCTATGTTAGTGATGTGATAGCTTGAGGTGTATGGAATGAGGGATAATAATTATGTGATGTTAGTATTCTAGGAGGGATGTGCATGTATATGCGTTGTGCATGAAATCCTTGTGTTTGTTTATGTTGATTATGATTGATGTGAAGCTAACCCCCAGTGGTATGTGGTGGACCGCCTACCTATTTGTATCAATTGGTAAACGGCGTGCAAGATTAGTTTTGTTGCTTGATTGGTGAGTGCTTGAGGATAGCGGAGCTACCTTGTCTATCTGTTTTTGGAGTCTTAGCTTAGGGCTCTGATTAGGATGTCGTCTGGTCTTTTATTTTGACGTTGGTTTATGTTGTTGAGATTTTACCCATTTGTCGGGATTTGGAGATTTTATATGATTGTGTATATTGATCTTATGACATGTATATTTTGGAGATGTATGACTTATATCCGTTGCGACTGTTGATGAATCTATATATGCATGTTGTTCGAATTTTGATGTGAAGACGTAGCGTCTATTTCTTGAATATTTATGTTATTCGTGTGTATTATCGCTTTAATAGAAATAAGGCGTTACAGCACGGCCCGTGCCTCCAGTGGCATGGTCGTGCCAACCCTCTAGACAGCTTTTTGTTGCTTTTGCTTCTTGTACAAGCTGTCTATTTTAGTTTATTTCTAACCAAAAGCCCATGGTTTGTTGTGGAACATTTTATTGATGTATTTCTTGGGGCTTAAGTAGTTGTAGACTGTAAATAGAGTAGCTAGCAATCACAACAAATCATCTTTTGTTCTTGGAAATAATAAGTGACAATTGTTTCTTTGAATAAAAGTTCATCTTTATTTTCTTGTTATTTATTTTATGTTCTTCTCCTTCTTCTTCTCTATGTTTACGATGAACGTGAGTGAGTAAACTCTTCTTGTCTTGGGATTGTTGGATGAGTCTAATGACCTAATCCTAATCAAACCAAGCCTCGAACCCTGATTTTATATAAATTTACTTTCTAATCTAATTTCACCGTTTTTATAATGAATTAACAAATACCAAACTCATAAAGCGACAGCGGATGGTTAGTATTTGTTAATTCATCATCACAAATATCAAAGCGAAGCATCGAAAGAAGAAGTTTTGATATTGGAACAAGTGAAATTAGACAAGGATTGCGAAACATGAGAATATTCTAGCAAACCTTGAGACAAATAAAGTTTCATTCTTCAAGGATTCTAATAACAATCAACCATGAGAATAGGCGTGGTTGCTAGATGAACACACTCACTGAAAACGAAAGGAGATGTGATAGGCTTACGAGAAACTTGTCTTTAAAAATTAGGTCCAATATAAAGTTTAAGTTTAGGGTTTAGTTTGTGAAGGGTTTGTCACTAAGATGAACCAATAATCCCAAGACACCTTTTTTTTATTATTGTTATTTTAATTCAAATAAAATCCAAACTTTTTAACTTAAACTCTCATCTAACCATTGTTGAAAGTCAATCAAATTCATAACTTCCTGTCAGAACGATATCTTTATTACTGCTTCGATAAACCATGCACTTGCGGATTTACTACACCAATTAAATTGCATTTTTATCCCTTAACTAAGTTATTTTTAGGTTTCGCTTTAGTCATTTAAAATTGTTTCGTTTCACTTTGACATTTTAAGTTGCAAACATCTCACAATATGCTCCCTTAAGTTTTTTTTATTCACTTAGGTAATGAATGTTGGGCACTTTAGTCCTTTAAGTTATAAATATTAATATATTTGGTCCCTGATATGAAGGTTGCTGGTGTCTAAAGTTTGTAATTTAAATGATCAAAGTATCTAATATTTATAAGCTAAGTGACCAAAATAAAATAAAAAAACTTAAAGAACTAAATTTTCTAACATTTGTAATTTAAGAGACCAAAATTGTTGGTGTAAGCCCTAGAGGCCAATAGTTTATGTTAAACTTATCTTATGTATCATGACTTTTATTATTGAATAATATATGACAATCTTTATTATATTTGTAGTAATTTTAATAAAGTCCCTATAATAGATAGTTCATGTAATGATATATTAAGTGTGACTTAATCACGAGATTACATTAACATAAAGAACGTTATTCTTAAATGTATCCGTAGTCAAACTTTAATATGAAGTGGGATAATAATAAAGCGTCGAGACTATTATGTACGTAGACTGATGACCACATCTCATGGGTCACAGATATGAGATATTAAGTCTATACATAGGTATAAATATTAGGAGTAATATTTATACTGGATTGACCCACCATGAGAATACTACATAGTATGTTATGAATTTGTCATATGATATTCTCATAATGATAATAGTGTATATCGCTCTTAGACCTGAAACCGCTATGATCCCTAGATGTGGACTCGGGTGTTTTGTTGTCATTCTAACGTTGTACGTAAAAGGATAACCATAACGTTGGTTGATGGGTACTTGATGAATCATGCTAAGGGACATGAGTGTACTAGATGAGATTTCTCCCTCCTCATAACAGGAGACATATCTTTAGGCCTCTTGATGAAATGGGACTGTAAAATTGCATGGCCATGCCGAACTAAGTCAATATGAGATATTAGACTTATTCGTTATTCAGTATATTTCGGGATCAAGAAATATAAATATTGATCTATACAAGAATGACAAAATCTATGCCATGTGATCAGTATAGATATTAGGATAAAGGAGAAATTGTACATATAAATATTATCATGAAAAATGTTTCTTCAGATCACTTGACATTCTTGTCGATTGGGTAGCAATGATGTGTTGCTAGATACCGCTCATTGTTTATAGTATTAAATATTATATTTAATATTATTGTCAACGTGACTAGAACCTATACGGTCACACACAAAGAACGGTCAAAAGAGAAATATAAGTATGACTTATATAGTGGGTGCGTTTAGTAAATAATGCTAATTAGTTAGCAAAATACTAAACTCGTTATTGGGCTTACGGAAGCCCAACAGTGACTTCTGACTTCCAGAGCACACTAGGAATTCTATAAATAGAACCCTTGTGCTGAAGTCTTTGTTACACATTTTTTAGAAACCCTAGTTCTCTAAAACTTCCGCTTTCTTGGAGGAGTACCGTTTGTGTGGACTTGCTAGAGGCTTTGCTGCTTGCTTTGCTGTGATCGTGATTCTAGTTTCCAGTTTCCAGATTCCACACTTCGAGGTAACAATCGAATCACTGATTCTTGTCAAATTCGTAATGATCCAATGAATGAAAATCGAAAATTTTATCCACTGCTTTATTATGTTATAATTCGATTTTCCTTCAAAAATGAATTGAAAAAAAGACTAATATGAATTGCAAAAAACTCATGGGACCAAAATAAAATCTAAAATTAACTTAAAGGATCAAAAGTGTGCCTATATATATATATATTGTTGTAGACTTCAAAACACAAGAGAAGTTGCACATCCTACATGTTTATACAAAAAACATATAAAGAGAAAGGGAAAATGATTTGTCTACATCCATGCACCTAGTTGATATTATGTAGCAAGTGAGATAGATGTCTCACATTATTTAGAAAAGTGAAGGCTCAACACTTTATAATTTGAGAGGACTCATAAACGTATTGTCTTAAGTTTCTGCGTAAATATGTGATGTCGAACTCACTTTTATGATTGTTACAAGTCAAATGCAAATAATTTGCTTCTTCCTCGTGATCCAGCAATGGTATCAGCTTCGGTAAAGGTTTGACCGTCTTCTGGTGTCAAAAGTCTTCATAGCAAGGTATTTGGGTGGTCTGTCATGTCAGTACAATAGCAATGACGGTACAAGTGTGATTGTGTGTGGGTGAAATTTTTTTGTTTGAGAGGGGCATAATATGGGACACGAGAGGAGCTTGTGATTATCCGCATTGGCTTAAGAGTAACCAAACAAATGAGTTACATCGCACTCTAACCCAAAATCTTGAGACATTGGATTTATGGGTCTTTTTGGTTATAAAGTGTTCAACCTTCATTTTTTTAAGCAACGTGTGACTCTGGCTCACACCTGCTACACAACATATAATGAATTGATGGGCTCACACTTGAGAGAAGAATATTATGCAGAAAACGTGAGTTAGAAAGTTCCACGTTGCTTATAAAAGTGAAAATTGAACACTTTATTAATGGCCACCCATAAACCTTTCATGCCTTAAGATTTTGGTCAAGGATTTTGCGTGCAACTAATTTGTATGATTGCTCTTGACTTAATATAGATGATCCTCAAACTCCCTTCATGATCTAACAATAAAAATGTGATAAGAAAATAAATTATTGAATGAGTGAGAAATAGTGTTTATAAATATCATTGTTGTTGGTGAAAACTACATACCATAAAGTATGTTTTTTTTTGAGGGAATACCATAAAGTATGTTGGATCATCAAATATTCACATTTTTTTATTGGATTTTGTATATATTCACCTTTTAAAGAGTTGAAGAAAGCAAGCATAAATTAATATTATTATTATTATACTATGTCGTGTGTGCAATACAAGCTAAGCCAACAAATGTGTAAATGAGTGGCATGAGATTAGTGAGTGGCATGAGATAAAGCATCGATTCGTATGTGGAAAACCATTATTATTGTTTTTGTCAAAACTATAAAATATAAAAAAAAACAAAAAGAAAAAAACTCAATGTCTTACATGTAATAGTTTGTGGGGAAGCTATCTAAATTGACCATGTTGTCCCCACAGTCGATTCCAATCTTACATGCGTGTGTCCCTGCCATAGGGCCATATCAACAAAGTTTTAACAGGGCTCTATTATCCAATCGTTAGCGACCAATCGATCGTAAAATGGACAAATGAAATTAAGTATTTTTTTTTTAATAATATACATTATCAACATTTCGTATATTCTATTGTAAAATTTTGTTACAATGTGAATACGAACAAAATTTTAGAAGATAAGAGATTCATAAAAAAGAAAAGAAATGAATGGACTTATTAATTACGAGAAAAAGACTTCATTCACTTGAATGAAATCTTATCATGCAAATGACATTACCACACCCACACCAACTCAGATTTTTGTGATGTATATGGATTTATGATACAGGTTATTGAATGGACGTGATATGATATGGTGTATCATTGTGGACGGCCAATAGATAATGAAAAGAATAAAGGGCTATTTTAGTAAATTTAATATATTATACTATTCTAATTTCTTACCGAAATACTTCGACTATAAACAAAGTAGAGTTGAAAGTCAGTGAGCATCGCAACAATAAATTGGCAATAACGCCACTATTTTAGATCCAAACGTTCCATAATTTAATTTCATGCAAAGATTTGGTTTTTTATTTTTTACACGTTATTTTTTGTCCTTTTCATTAATTTATATATGATTTGTTAAGATTTAAAATTTTATTTTGATACGAGTTCTCGGTGTTTGAATTTGTGGTTGATATGAAGTTTAGATTTAATGTTTGAAAATTTATATACAAAAGACTAAAATGAAACAAATGCCTTAAAAAAAAGATAAAAGATAAAATCGTTGTTTAAAATTAAGTGTAATTTTCTTTAAATTGTTTCTAGATATTTTTAGATGGATAAGTGACCATAAGTGTAATTTTGACTATAGTAGAGAGTCAAAATTAAGTGAAAAATGAATTTATCCTCATAAGTTGTAAGGTCTAGCTCAATTGACACCGTCAATATTGTTAGATTGAAACACTTTCACTCATGTTTAAACATAACATAACATGTATCGTAAATTTAGTTTATCTAAAGCATCAGTGATGACAAGTTTGCGAAACAACCAAACTTGATTCCATAACCAATCTTAAGTGGTTTCTAAATTGTCATATCATATTTATGCATGCCCTCCTAAGGGTACATGCTAAACAACCTAAAAGTAGGAATATTATTTTAAATTTTGTGCATTCAATTATTTATTTTTTGAACAACTTCAATTTTTTTAATTAAAAATAAAAAAATTTAAACAAATGCATTTATTATAACAAATATTTTTCACATTTGACTCATTAACTTGTGTATTAAGGGCACAAGTTAACATTTTTCATTTTCTATTCAACTTTTTTGATAGACGAATTAATTCGACTTGTATGTAGAGACATGCACACCGGTCAAACGTTGTTCCCTTAGATATCGAATCCTGTATTCTTCAGATATATCCTTACAAGAAGCTTCTTGTTACTAAAGCACAAACAACTTGTTCATTTTCTATTAACTTTGATGATACATACATGTTATGTAAGCTATTTCAACCATTTATTTACTATCTATTTATTTTATCGCATCATGATTTATTCAATGAAGAAATGTTCATCATCATCGTTTAGTTTAGATACATTGTAGATGTTGAAAGCGTCACAAAAATTGTGCCGAAAAATTTGTGAGAGATATTAAAGCTCTCCTTTCTCTCTCCTTCCACTCTAACAACTAAAACGCTTTCTCTCTCTAGAAGCAAAGTAAGTACATCAACAACTTTCTCCTCGAATCTCCCTCTATCACATACATACAGAGGAGAGAGAGAGAGAGAGAGAGAGAGAGAGAGAGAGAGTGTGTGTGCGCGCGCGTTTACTGAGTGATTCCGTTCTCTTCTTCTTCAACAATTGAAAGCATCTTTTTCTAGGTTATTGTCATTTCAATCTTTCTCTATCAATCATTCATCTTAATTTGTTTTCCTTATACGGCGATTCATGACGTGGATTGGATTTATTTATCTTTTGTTTAGGTTCGATCAATTTTGTTGATAATGTGATGTGATTCATTCATTCATTCATTCTCGTTCGTTCTTAGTTATGGCTACCGATTCGTCTTCCCAAGGTTTTACACACGCTTCCATCACTTGCTTATTTTATCTCTCTGATATACTCTCAATTTTCTCCAATTTTTCATGTATTATTATATCTCACTTTCTTCGTTATATTCAAACTTAGGTCATTCAATTATCTCAAGGATTTTGATTAGATTCTTTATAATCTGTGTTATTTTTTGCTTTATAATCTCACGTGATTTAACGATCCAGCTCTTGATTAATCATGTTTTAGCATTGTCATCGGTCATGCACTTCATTTTTCTGTAGATTGATTTATTTGCCATGGTCCATATGATTTGATGATTTAGCATTGTGATTTGTATGTGGATTGATTTATTTTTCATGTCAACGCTTCCAATGAAATTGCTGTAATTTTGCATGAGTTGTATTTAATCGCAATGATATGGTGTTTTAGCATTGTATTTTTTATGTATCTGATTTACCGAGGATTGATTTATTTGCTATGTTCTCTTCTTCCTCAAGGTTTTTTGAAGCCTGACATGTCAAGATTTTTTATGTCTACGCGTCCGCAATTGCGTTACTTGAGGTTGATGTATTTAACTGCTCTTTTCTGCAATAAAAAGGATATCAACACGACAAGGATTGGATTTGTTATCCATGTTATGCTTTACTATTTCGTGTGATTTAACATTATGCTTTTTTCCCCGATTTATTTTTTATGACAAGAAACCGATTTTCTTTGTTGATTAATTTATTTGTTGTGGCATGACATGTCAAGGTTTTTTTTTATATCTACGTGTCCGAAATTGCGTTAAATATGGCTGCTACATGACAAGGGTTGGATTCGTTATCTGCGTTATGCTTTAATATCTTGCGTGATTTAATTGTGGATTGATTTATTTGCCGTGTCAACTTTCTCATGGTTTTTCGAGGCATGACACGTCAAGGTTTTTTATGTCTATGTGTTCACAATTGCATTAATTCTGGGTGCATCAGTTGTATTTAACCGCAATTTCTGCAATACAAGGATCACAACACGACAATGGTGTAAAACCTTGTTGTCCATGCGTGTCCTTTCTGAATGTTGGGTTCTGATTAGCTTTGATTTTTTTTTCAGAAAAAAGAATGAACTTTAATGAGAGAGGTGTTTCACTATTTTATTTGATTTAATTGTAATTTATTTTATTTATCTTTTGCTGATTCTGCTTTTTTTGGTTTAAAATCTATGCTATATATAGCCTTTTATTGCCGAGCTGTTGGTGTGAACTGCATTTAGGGGCCAGGCAGTTCAATATTTTATTAATGCATTTTGATTAAAAAAGGAGTCTTGATTGAAGTAGGCTTATAATTTGATATGCGATGTGCCAACAACCAAATAAGCAGGTCCATGGAGGTGCCTATAAAAGTCAATGGAAGTTAAGTCCATTTACCTAATTGGCTGACTTGATTAGTCCATTACATTTACACTGAGCTATCCAATATTTCTAGATTCCATTCTGCATCATGTGGTTGGGATGTCCTTGTGATGCAAGGTCAACCAGTTACAGTTTTATGTGTTATGTTTCTTGTTCTTGTTTTCTTGGTTATATTATATGCAATCAATGTGTTAGATCATAAAAAAAAATGCATTATAGTTTCTTCTATAAAATCCATTATTTCTGCGTATAATTTCTTGATGATGACATGTCTAGCATGAGTACAAGTTGTAGCAGAAGTCTTTGTTGAAATACTCTTGTTTCCTTCACCACTTGGAAGTTTTAAAATTGGAATGCTCTCATCTATATAATAATATGCTAATATTTGTTTTCTTTTTTCCTTGATCTTAGCAGTTGCTCTTGATCCTTCTAAATTTAGTAAATTGAGTATGGAGGAAAAAAGAGAGCTTGTATATGAAATATCTAAATCGTCTCATGATGGTGCATCTGAGATACTACAGTCATGGAGCCGTCAAGAGATTTTGCAAATATTGTGTGCTGAGATGGGAAAAGAAAGGAAGTATACTGGGCTGACAAAGGTGAAAATTATCGAAAATCTTCTGAAAATTGTTTCCGAAAAGAAATCAAGTGGCCATGATATTGCCACCGACCCTGAACCACATTCTTTTACTGCAAATGGTCAGAAACCTGCTAAAAGGCAGAGAAAAACCGAGAATCCATCTCGGTTAGCTGTTCCTGAAAACAATGTTTTTGTCAATAACGGTGGCGATGTGAATAATAATACCTCATACTGCAAAAACTCAGCATGCAAGGCTACCCTAAATCAAGGAGATGCATTTTGCAAAAGGTGTTCATGTTGTATTTGTCATCAATATGACGACAACAAAGACCCTAGCCTGTGGTTAATATGCAGCTCTGAAGCTCCATTTCCTGGTGTTTCTTGTGGCTTCTCATGCCACCTTGAGTGTGCTTTAAAACATGATGGTTCTGGAATTGGCAAAGATGGCGAACACCCCAAATATGATGGAGGCTTCTACTGTGTCTCTTGTGGGAAAGTAAATGATTTACTCGGGTAAATTTTATAATCTTTTATTCTTTTTCCCTATTTTTCTGTCTTGTCTTGGTCTTATAGTGTTTTTTACATGGAAACTTTGTGTAAATGCAAATTATTGATATTATTAGGATTCAAGATGATTATATCTATTTATATGTTGCTTACAAGATACAAAATAGATAGTAAGTATTGAAATAAGTCAACCGAGGCTTAGAATTTTCTTCATACTAAAGAAACAAGTTAAGTCAACCAAGTCGTTTGTCGTCGACAAGATACATCAAAATACGTTCATAATAGACAATGACTAAAGAAATAAGTTCACAGAATCTTAGAATTTTTTCCATGCCAAAGTCTTCTCCTTTTTCCTGCTAAAGTCTTATCCTTCTTAATGGACCAGTTGAAAATCAATCTCTCCTTTTTTAATCCTTCCCTCTTTTGTTTGGGGCTTTCAAGTTCTATACAGTAGAAAATATAATCGTAGCATTTTTTAGTATATAATTTACTTTAAACTTACATAGGTCTGCCATTTCAAGATTAATATTACGTATGATTAGCATTGTGGAATAGAGAGATTTGTAAATTGTTGAATGTTCTTTTGAATTGCTATGCTCTAGTGATCAGTGAACTCTACTCAATACAGCGGAGAAAATATTGCTGTTGTTCAATCAAAAGATTGTAAAGTTGTTACTTTGATATGTATGGGATGCACTATAATCATTTTAGGATGATTTTTGGAAATTGTGTAGGGTATGTACAATCTCATCTAAGCTTGTTTCTTAAATGTAATAGATGCTGGAGAAAACAACTGATGGTAGCAAAGGATGCCAGACGCGTGGACATACTATGTTACCGTGTCTCCTTAAGCCAAAAACTTTTACAAGGGACTGAAATGTATCGAGAACTTTATGAAATTGTTGATGAAGCAGTGAAGAAACTTGAACCTGAAGTGGGTCCACTGACTGGCTCACCACTGAAGATTGGTAGGGGGATTGTGAACAGGCTTTCTTCGGGACCTGAAGTTCAGAAACTCTGTGGTGTCGCTCTTGAATCACTTGATTCAATGCTTTCCAAAAGGATCTCGCCTCTGTCTCCCAATCCAACCATTCAAGGTGACCGCTAACTCTTTTAAAAAGGATCTTGCCTTTATGGAATCAAATAATTTACTTCTTCCATTAATGATAATTGGTATAATGGTATAGAATTATTTTAGTGTAAGGAGAAATTAATTTGGTAACAATGAGTTTTATATTTTAGAATGTTCGCCTACAAGTAATTTTGGCTAATTCACTTGTAATTTCTGGTAATTGGCGATGGTACAAAAATGAAAAACTCTTAATCACAGTTGACGGTGTTAATGAACTTTTGGGACCTACAATGACATATGGAATTGACAGGAAAACACAATATTTTACATCCAAGATAACTTTTTGTGTATGTAGTTATATTTGATTTGAATTTCTTAACTATAATATTGTGATGGATAGAACAATTATTAGCTTATTGACATTTTGTCATTGTGTTTACAATCTCGAATAAGGTAATTATTGATCAGTCTGTGTCTACATTATCAGATGCAAGTTTACTAGCACCAGATATGGTGAGGTTTGAAGATGTCACTGCAACATCCCTCACTGTTATTTTGTGTTCGGAAGATGCTTCTGGAGAAAATAGTGCTGGTTATGCTGTGTGGCATCGCAAATCTGATGATGTGAACTATCCATTGGACCCGACTTGCACGATTCTCCTACCAAATAGAAGACTTGGCATCGAGGGTCTACTTCCAGCTACAGAATACAGATTCAAATTTGTTTCCAATGATCTGAGGATGTTGTGTGCGTGTGAAGTTCAAGTCTTGACAGCGCATGGTGAAGATGAAGTTCCAAATTGCTCAGCAACGGAAAGAAGTCAGAGCCCAGTAACCAACGGTAGCAGCCTTTCCAATCCGTCATCAGTAGAAGATGAAACTAATCACAGCGACCAGACTGATAATCGATCAGATAATTATCCTTCTTATCACAAGGACAGTGACCAGCTTGCTCCTGGAAATCTATCTAATGATGCGAAGAACTGTTCTGGTTTGGGTGGAGTGGGAATCCCCAACAATGCAGATTCCTTGTCAGACAAGCAAGCTGTTGTAGGAACAACTGCCATCATAGCTAGTTCTGATGTACTAAAGCTTGAAAACAAGCATTCACAAGAGGAACAAGTAGCCGAGGACATGAGCACCGAGGATGGGTCAGTTCCAACGGGAAGGGAATGTGTTCCGTTAGTAGGTAGCTCAAAGGGGGGATTGCCTAATACTCCCTGCAAGTTGGAGATAATTAAAGATGGTCGGGGAAGAAAAGGTAGATCCAAATTCAGTGGCAAAGATCTAGAAAATGGATCCGGGAAAAGGAATGTCCTTCGAGATGGAAGCACATCCAAGAAGAGAAGTGGTGAAAGGCAAGACGAGGGCTGCAAGGCTAATAGTTTCTCAGATCGGGATTTCGAGTATTATGTGAAGGTGATTAGAAGGTTAGAGTGTGAAGGACACATTGAAAAGAACTTCAGGCAGAAATTTCTGACTTGGTACAGCTTAAGAGCAACCCCTCAAGAAATAAGGATTGTGAAAATATATGTAGATACATTTCTTGAAGATCCTGCTTCTCTTGCAGAGCAACTTGTTGACACTTTCTCAGAATGTGTATCAAACAAGAGATCATCAGTGCCTGCAGGGTTCTGCATGAAGCTTTGGCATTGACCCTATTTTGTCGGTCCAGCTACTAGCCATGAAGCTTGAAGCCCTCATGGGTTGTGATGAATTAATTCTTTAGATTTATGATATTCTTCATTTAGACAGTTATCAAAAATATTAATTTCAACATTGTCATTCATATTGATGATGTAAGAATTTTAGATTTACTTAGTTTACAATTACTATTTGAAATTGTTAACTTTATAGTAGATAGCATTCAAGGGTTGATGTTAAACTGAATCATATATGGTTTTGGTCAAAGCAGACAATAATGCCCTTTAATATTAAGGATTTTGTCCATTAATATACGAACATGTTATATGTTAATACATGGAATGCCGTGATCGGTTAAAGAGATGGGTTTTTTCTCTTTAAATCTAACAATCCTTACAGTTGTAGCGCTGTACTGCAGTCAAAAGAGAATCCAGAATTGATCTTTTGGGTTTTAGTGGCAGATGAAAGAATCTTTGATGGCCCTTTAAAATTTTCGTATGAATGACAAAGATTGGACTCCAACCACATGTGGTGACTTCTCTATGTGCATGTATGCGGGTCACAAAAACTATTAAATGAAGCACATACATACATACATACGTATATATATCAGGAATGAAGCATGGTTAACCTTTCCACCATCCATTGAGCAGTATAATATATGTATGGTTGATATCTTTTTTAGCTTGAGGTGGGCAAATCGAAGAGGTTGATATGATCATTAACAGCAAAAGGCTACAGCTTTGGGTATAAAGTTTGTTGGTATTTAGGACTTATTAGTAGAACAACGTTTTAGTGAATTGTAAAAGGTTGTTGGGACTTGGAACATCCACAGTGTGGTACACCCAGCCAAACTTGTCTTCACCAGAAAGGCCAATAGAAAAATATTGGGAGGAATCATTTGTTTATTTTATTCAAACTATGACTTCTTCAACTTGGATGCACACGCAGCACCAGGTATTGGCGGGGCACTACCTTCATTCTAATGGTTTACAAAAAATGTTACTAGCATAAAACCATTTAAGGATCTTGATACAAAAACTGTTCCATAATTTCACGCCGTAAGTATCAGTTAAAGTAAATGGGCCACAACATTAAAATAACATAACAAGGTAATTATTGAACTGTTTTGACAATAGATAAAAACAATGCATTTGTATCCTAATTAAAATATCCATTTTATTGTGCCCACTGTCTTCTTATAATTACTTACTTAACATATCATTCGTAATCACCTAAGCCTATTCCTCTCTTCCTTTCATCTTAACTATTCTGCCTCCTTCAAAGATCAGACATTTATTTGATTAAAATGTCTGCTGGAACATTTGCAGCTCCAGTTGCTGGGCCTGGATTTGTGGGCTTGAAGTCCAACTCATCAAATCTTTGTCCCAGTACTACTTATTCCATTGAATGGAAAAAGAAGACTGTCTCCAATGGTTCTAAGATTCACTGCATGAAGGTTAAGTAATCTTATACAAAAGCCATATATTATGATAGCATGGTTACATTACATATGTACTAGTACTTCCCTCTTGGTCCTTTTCTTTTCTAATATGCTTTGATTTGTGATATAATTTTGTAACTTAAAACAGACATGGAATCCCATCAATAATAAGAAATTTGAAACACTTTCCTATCTACCACCCCTTTCTGATGACTCAATTGCAAAGGAGATTGACTACATGCTCAAGAAGGGATGGACACCTTGCCTTGAATTTGATGAGGTTAGTTCAACCTAAATCTAGTTTATCATATAAAGTAATTATTATTTTTATTTATTAAAAGGGAAAAACAATTAGGTATACTACTATACTAGAGCTTGTTGATATTGATTCATATGATATAGGTTAAAGCCATGTTTGGTTAAACAATTAATTAAACATTTATAACAAAAATTAGAATAAAGTCAAATTATTTTCATAGAATCTGTAAGTTATTTTCATAAGCTAATCTAGAGAGCTTCTGAAAATAATCTAAAATAGTTTATTGTCATGTCGTAAGTTGTTTTCATAAGATTTTTCAAACAATATCTATGTCATGAAATTGATCCAACAAAACTTTTGTATAACTTTATTTTATTCTATGAAGTGGTTATTTTTGTTTTTGCTTTTGATGCTTTTGTTTTCTAAGTATTGTATATCTTATTAGTAACATGGAACTTGTTTTGTTTGGAAATGAAAGTTTGGGTGTATTCATAGAGCAAATAGCCAGATGCCAGGATACTATGATGGGAGGTATTGGACATTATGGAAGCTACCAATGTTTGGTTGTAACGACTCTTTACAAGTGCTTAATGAGATTAATGAATGCAAAAAGACATATCCAAATGCATATATAAGATGCTTAGCATTTGACAACAAGCGCCACATGCAAGCCATGGCTTTTATTATTCACAAACCTACTACCACCACAACTACTTATTAATTAAGCCATTTTGTTCTTATTTCTCTTCAAATCCTTGTAGAAGTTCTCAGTCTTCTCTCTGTAGCCTAGTACTTGTTTAGTGGCATATGAATAAAATGAATTTGGAAAGTCAGTTGTTTGAGCAGAATACAAATATGTTTGTACATATTAGTGTATTAATATATCTTTTGTCGCTTTATTAAACACCATTTAATTTTGGCTTAAATATGATTTTTGTCCCCGTAAAAAAAAAAAATTGAAAAACATCCCTGCAAAAATTTTTTTGTTTGAAAAAGGTCCCTGGCCCCACCAAAATGCTGAAGTGGCATGTTCTTGCCACGTGGCGCTGATGTGGCATGCCACATAATATTAAATTTTAAAAAACATTTTTAAAATTCTGAAAATTATTTTTTGAAATTAAAAAATCTGAAAATAATTTTAAAAAATAAAAATATCATAAAAAAATTTATAATTTTTTCCGATTATATAATTTTTTTAAATATGAAAAACAAAAAGGAAAATTATATAATTTTTTAAAATCTGATTATAAATTTTTGAAAACAAATTATAATTTTTTAAAAAATTCTAATTTCTTGTTCTTTTACGAAAATTTTAATTTTAAAAAAAATTCATTTTTTTTCCGAAAGTTATTTTCAGAAATTTAAGAATATATATAATATTAAAAAAAGTAATTTTATTTTGAAAATTATACAAAAAATAAATTCAGAAAATTATTTATTTTAATATTTTTAAAATTTATTTCCATATTTTTTAATTTTAAAAACAATTTTCAGAATTTTAAAAATATTTTTTAAAATTTAATATTATGTGACATGCCACGTCAGCGCCACGTGGCAAAAGTTGCACAGTCAGCAACTGCCACGTGGCAAGAACATGCCACGTCAGCATTTTGGTGGGGCCAGGGACCTTTTTCAAACAAAATTTTTTTTGCAGGGATTTATTTCAATTTTTTTTTTACAGGGACGAAAATCAAAACTGGCCCAAATTACAGGGACGATTATCATATTTAAACCTTTAATTTTAATGGAATTTTTTTTTTGGAAGAATATATTTTTTTGGGTAGTGTTAACTTTTGCCCTTAGGACACATGTTAAGAAATCTAAAAGAATAAATGTTCTCTAAAATTTTGTGCATTCAATTCATTAAAAAGTTAAATATTAAATATAATACACACATTTCAATAAACTATTTCCATCTTTGATTCATTAACTTGTGCCTTAAGGGCACAAGTTAACATTTCCCTATTCTTTTTTATCAAAACAACATTATCACCTGTGGTTATGTATAATCACTTTTATTTTCTCAAATTATTAGTGTATGTGTGTTGGTATCATATGTTCGGTGTTCATGTTTGTGTGAGTGCTTCGTAGCACATGAGTGGTATGAGGTTTAGAAATCGCATTTAACTTAGCCATGCTTGGTAAGTAAAGATGGCGTTTGGTGACCAATTCGAACGGACTTATCACCTCGTCAAAGCTAAATATTTTTCTTAAAAGTGATTTTTTTTCAGGCTCAAATATCTACTCTTTATAACTTCTTTGGTGTTCTTTATGAGTTAGTGGAGATTAGAGATATCACTCTGTTCCTTCTCAATGTTGAGTAAAAGCACCGGTTCTACTACCAAATAGTATATTGGCTTGTTCTTTTTTTGTATAATAGTGATAATGGTGCTCATAGTTTAAATATTATTTTAATCATGTCCAATAAGACATTAAGTACCACCTCATAACTCTTAAAAAAAGCATCACTCTGATAAAAATATTCCGTGTAACAAAACCAGCCCATAGATTTAGATTTTAGTGCGCATCCCTTGATTTGGCAGATACGAATAGTATATCTGCATGATTGAGGTAAAGAGGTTCATAAAGAATAAGCACATATGTTAATTGATTAAAAGAAAACCAGTCCCTGCTTTCCTAGGAACTGAGGTTGGGTATCAATGTGGTCCTTAAGTACCCACTCTCTTCATTTTCTTTATTATTTGTATTATTCATTTTATTTATTATTTGTATTATTGTCGCCAAAACTGGACACTTCAATCAAAATGGGATTTTCACCGTAAATGGGCGTTTGTATAGAGAAAATTTACAAGAGTTAAGTTAAAAATATGGCACATAAATAGGAAGCAGGATACGTATTCAACATTTTGCCTTGACTTTCCGGAAAGGTAAAAAAAAAAAAACAAGGACAACGGCTAAGAAATTTATTTGGTACAAGAGCTTGCAAATGTGAATTTTTTTTTTAGGGAAAAAAATGTGAATAATGATAGAATAAAACGTTTTGAACAGGGCCCAACCACTTCCCTTCTCGTTAACCCACGGATGTCAAGTCAATCTAGCTTGAAATTTTTGGTTTCTTTTCATCATTTTACTCGAGTGAAATTGTTATCTGGCACTTCAAGTTAGTAATAGAGCACGACTGCACGTCGCGTCGGAATAGATAAACCTCCACATCCATTGATTGGTCATGTTATTGTAATACATATATACCTCTATAACCAAAGCATCTCATGGTACAAGGCATGCTGTTGAAATATAAGTTTGGCGAATTCTTTGGTAATCCAGATCAAACAGTAATACTGTTCTATTTACGATCAGTTGTGTATCAGCTCAATATAACATAAAAACCCTTTGGTTTAGGTCCAGAGAGTTAACAAACTCCCCACATCCATTGATCATGATATTGAAATGCAGAATTATTTGACTTAACAATTAAAGCAAGTCCACCTCAATGGAACTGAGTGAGTTAAGCCGTGAAGTTAAATTTACATGCTGCAGAAAAACTTTGAATGCGCACTAGTATTTAACTACTACCCCTCAGTTTCAATAGCAACTTTAGAGGGAGGGAGATCCTCTTTGGAGTTTGTTTTACACATACCAAGAAATAGTTTTTATTAGTAAATTTCAAATATACTCGTACCTTTAATTGACCAATTTACCCGTAACTGATAAGGCCAGAGTATTGATGAAAAAGTGGTGAATATAACCTTGAATTATTTTTTTTTTTTGAGGGGATAACCTTGAAATTTGAAAACGACATATAATGTTGATTTTTTTTTATTTTTTTTTTGTAAAAAGGAACCTAAAGAGTATTAGTCAAACATAAACTAAAGCATGTTTGATATCAATTACATAGGACATTGGTCCCAAGCAGTCAGCTCGATTGAAGGGTTGGGAACACTGAAACCCTACTAACTAACATAACCTACCAACGTTTGTCGTTCCAAAAAAATTACACTGGACATTGAGCTGAAGGTAGCAAAGGGCATCATTAATTCAACACAAATAACAAGTGTGTCAAAAAAACAAGAGGAACTCTTACAATCTTGCTTCTTTAGTTTCCACCAACTGTAAGCCTTCAGGCTTCCCGAAGATTGAACCGCCACCAAAAGATATTACCTATATGCAGTGAAAATTGTGAGACTTAAGCAAAGAGAATTGTTTATATTGTGCAGAAAATATTTTATGAAATAGACACAAACAGCATCTGCATTTTGTATAAAAATTAAAAAGGAAAAAGAAGGCCAATTTCATTCATAAGCATCATGTGGTTGGTTATTTGAATTTAGAACTTCTGTAACAATTTCCTAGAAATCAACGCGTGCAAACTCACTACTCGAGTATATCTTAAAGGCATGCGACCAACGTGAGCGTATTCAAGTAAAAATATCCACACCGGGAAATTAGCATTGCATCTTTGAAAATTTAGGGATATGGAGTATACAGATGAAGAATATAGCATAACGTATCGTCTCATAGGGCTTAAAAATACAATGATTTCATAGCAGTAATATAATAAATACATATTATCCTTATTGCCAATCATGTAATCTCTCAGTTACAACACAGCTTATATACCTTTCTAAAGCTACTTAATAAAATAGCATCTCTCCCAAAAAAAACCTCAGAAATAAAATAAATGCATTCCAACAGTGTACCCAATGAATCATTAATAATTAATATACTGTATCAGCAAAATATATAGTTATTATTAATTTATTATCATTACACCCCATCACAATTCACATCTGTTCTCACAAGCTAACTGCTAGCAATCTCTCTCCAGTCTCCAATTTTAAACAAAGCATCCAGGAAAGATAAGTTGATTCTACAGAGTTGTATATAACGGATAGTGACACTTTGAATTCCCTAATTTTCACAGAACAGAAATTCCCTCCAACACACACGTCAAATCTTTGACCAATAGTCCATTACATAACATGTCCAAGTATGGCATCGACAAGAATATTTCACCAGCCTACGCATCCTATGGTGTTTGTTTCTAGTAGAAGCATAGAAGCTGTGAACATAATTTTGGAATATAACAAATATCTTAGAATATCTTGATATTATATTAGAATATTGTAGTTTATCTCATACGATAGGATCAGTTCACATCTTGTATTATCTCCTAGGATTAGTTTCTATATCACAGTTATTATTTTGATATGCTTCAGAATTTCTGAGTCTTGTACCTTTATAAAGGGGGGTTAGTGTTAAGTATTTTATATCAAGATACTATCACGTTTCTTATAACATAATCATATTTCTTATTTTATATAAAACTCATAACTTCAACATGATATCTAGAGACTGGTTTGATCCTTTGTGATCTGTCCCATCACTATTCCACCCCCAAGTTTCAGAAAGGTTGGGAATGTAATAATAGATATATTAAAAATTCAATTAATTGAACCCTTTTGTTTTTCCTCTTTGTTTCAGAGGGTTACTGGTTACATATTTTCCAGTGTAATCTGCACTGTCAGCTTCCTCCCTTTGTTAGTTGCTACGTTTTCTTCCCTCACCCTAGCAGCTATAACTTCAGGCCACCATCACCACCGCCAGCCGCCACCATGAACAAGTTTCACGAAAAAAATCTCCACCATTAGAATTTTCTTGCTTTGATCTAAAAGTCCCTATAGCTCAAGTGGTGAAACACAAGGATGCTTCCATGTACTTAGGCCCTAGGTAATGGGTTCGAATCCTTGTTATGGAGCCCAGTTCTTTTGTTGAATTGTAATCTCCCTTGGATTTTGTTTTTCTGGTTGCAAGTTGCTGTTTAGAATACAGTTATGCTTTGTTCGTGTGTTTATATTAGACAAGGCTTTGCTCATAGTATGGATTATCTGACAATAATTTTGGTTCGCTGTCAGCTTCTTCTGTAGACAGGTAAGCTTCATGTATCAGCTTCTTATCTAGACGGTTAAGATTTGGTGGCTAATGTCTTATGTCGTGGTTAAGCATATTTGCTTCTATTAAGTAGTAAAGGCTTGAGTTGTGGCTTTTGTTTAATGGGTCAGTGTTGCCTTTATGGTTCAGTGTTAGCCAAATGGTTAAGCAGCCTTAAGAAGTTGCTTGTTTTTGGTGATTGAATTTTGCTTTCCTACTTGAAGCATTACGGGAATGTTCCTAGATTGGAGTTTTTTACTATTTTGGAGAGTGTCATGCTGACATTAGAATAAGATTGAAGGTTGAAAACTCCTAGCATCTAAGTACATCAGGTTGTTGCTTCCATTGTTACATTTTCTCTTTCAGATGGTATATTTGTTACAAATGGTTTATCTCACGGGATCAGTATTACATCCAAGAATATCTTAGATAATCTCCTAGGATTAGTTTCCATATTATTTTGATATTCCTGATTTACCTATTTATTTAGGATAAGGAGTCTTGTATCCCTATACATAGGGACTAATGTTTAGTCTTCTGCATCAAGCTATATTAAATTTATCATGCCATATTGTAACACAATCAAATTTCTTCTTATTTTATCTAAAATTCAACAACAAAAACAGAGATTTCCATTTCCCCAAAAGTGAAAAAAGATGGAAATACGGGCTTTGTGATTACCACTACCATGACTTGCAACATAGAAGAAGAAAATAAAACATCAACAACAGCCACCATTCAATACCTTCTACAGGATCAATTATATGAATCAAGTGACGACCTAAAGTCCTGTCATGAACTATTCTAATGATACTTTGTGAATCCAAATATCCCTTACTGATACTTTGATGAGATTGTTTAGTCTCTCTCGGTCTCTAAGTATTTCAGTATTCCCCATTTGGTCTATCTTCCTAACAAATACATTTACGGGTCTTCTAAAAACGTCGCCGATAGTCAAGCTTGACACCTTACAATCTTTTCTACAGGTTTTCTAAAAAATATCAGGGAAGAAAACAAGTAACTGATCACAAAACTCTCCATTTTGGGGATAATACTTACCATAGTCATAGTAGGCCAAAAGTAAAGGAGTCCAAACAGAAACCACAACCCACAATGACTAGAGAAGAAGATGACGTGAACAACGGAGGAGGAAGAACAACGACAGCACCAACCTCAAGTACAATAACACCAATAAAGAGTGCCAGAGTGAATCTGAAACTTTTATGTGTTTATTAAGACATATCTCCAGGAAATTTTACAGATTAAAGCACTAACCAAATCAATCAGCATGATAAGACAGATTAATAACACTCTAGCATTACCACAATGCTGATAACCATTAACCACCGCAATATTGAACTAATCGCAAACTATTCGGAAATGCTAAAGTTATTATTAGAGTGAAACACTCGGAGATTCGGCACCAACAATTTTAGCTTCAATTCAAATTAACAGGCTACCACATTACTCAATTTAAGACATTCAGTTAATCACATTCTGTAAGAAAATAATTCAACATTCAATCATACGCCAACTAAGCTAAACCCTAACCTAATAGCAAGTCAAAATCTTCAAATTCGAAATAAACCCTAATCTATCATAGGAGAAATTAGGGTAAAATTGAACAAACCTTAGGAAAAATAGAACGAAGCGAACACTAGCGATTCTTCTCAGCAGGCAATGGACGATTGAATCCACCACGACGATTCATATACTGCCTCGGCTGCCTTTTAGTGACAGCTCTAACACCGCTGACGTCAGCACCGGGTACTGGTTTTCCCTTGGTGGAATCAAAACCAACAGGAATTCCCATCATCTTCATCATCTCGATCTCGTCTTCGTTCACATCAACTTCTTCTCCATTCTCTTTCTGCTTTTGCTGCTGTTGTTCCTTCGCGATTCCGTCAACGAAGTCAGACACCACTTTCTTCGTCTCTTTGTGTTCTTTCGGCTCATCATCGACGGAGTCACGCCGGTGACGCTTTCTCGGAGGGTCCGGGGAAGGAGTACGGTGGTGGCGTCGACGGTGGGAGCGGTCTACGGGAGAACGGGAGCGAGAGTGACGAGAGCGTACACGGTCAGGTGAACGCGTACGGGATCTCTTGCTGCGTGCTCTGTCACGGTCACGGTTGCGATCACGATCGACGTCACGGTCGCGGTCGTCTTTGTCTCGTCGTCGCTCTCTTTCTCTGTCGCGGTGGCGGTCACGGTCGCTCATTGTGGAAGATAGGGTTTAGAGTTCATGATTCAATTTGGTGCAAAACCCTGTAATAAACATCTTTGCTCCCTTTGATTTTTTGGGAGTAAGTTCACAGCCTTTTCAAATTTTATTTAAAATTATTTAAAATCAGATTTTTTCCTGTTTTTAAATGAAAAAATTTGACATTGTCGTTTTAATTGCGGTTGAACCACCACTAACCGTGTTTTATCATCAATTTGGATTATGAAATCCGATAAAATAAGCACTTTGGATTTTATAATACAAAAAAAAATATAAAAATATATTAAACCCAATCAAAGTATAAAGAAGTGCTAAGATTGAAAATGTTCACAATTCAACGATTATGACGACAAAAGAGAATCAAAACAACAATTGTTCCATAGCAAAATAAAACACAAATCTTAATCATGATGTGGTCACGCTCAAACATCCAAGCGGTTGAGAACACCATTGATGTTAGTTGTAAGAGAAACCCTTAACTTTGTTTTTAATCCAAGACCAAAGGAAAACTTTTACCATATCAAAAATAGAGATGTTAGAGCAATCATGTAGGTCAAAAATAATATGATTATGCTGCTTCCATATTGACCATAGAGGCGTAGACATGCCGAACAAGTTACTTAAAGACATCCCTTCACCTTTTCTCTGTAAGGGTTTGTTTGAATTGATGTGAAGTGATGGATTGAAGTAGAATGGAATGGTATATAATAAAATTTCATTGTTCGAATTTATACCAAATAAAAAAGGATGGAATTGAATGAAACATAGAGGAACAAATTCCACTCTACACCACTCAATCCTTCCATTTGTCACTCCCTCTAATTTATGGTGTATCCAATGAAATGGAACTTGATTCTTGAAATATTATCATTTTACCCTTATTTTAATTCCCTCTTCCTCTACTGATCAAATAGTTATTCCTACACGTTCCTCTACACTAACTGCCCATTTTCACTTTCTTCTTATGTGATGTCTACTCATTTCTTATTTTGTGCATGTTTCTTCTTCACTGCCAGACACCAACAAAATACTTCATTTTATAATAATATCTTAGTTTGGAGTTATTTATTTTTTTGGTTTTTGCTCGTTTTTAGGTGACATATATCTAGTTTGTGGTCGGAGGTTAAGTTTAGTCGTGATGGTTCTTGTTGATTTAGGAGGTTGATTATTGCAATTCCTTTGGTATTAGTGGTTTATTGGGGAGTGGATCCTCTCCAATGGAGATCCCTCCAGTTTTCTACAATGTCTAACTATCCACCTTTAATTACACTCTTTCTTCCCTTTTATTATGAGGACTTAGATTACACTAGAGAGAAAAAACTAGATACAATCTCCTCTCGATTTCTTGCTTCAAGACCATTTTGTGAGATTTTTTTTTTTTTATCATTGTCTTGGTAGTTTCCCGTGAAGGTATATATAACGTTGTAGTGAAAATAACAAAAACAAGGAAAAATAGGTATATAAGTTACATAATTTTATTTTTACACAATAGTATGTTTTAAAATAAGGGTATAAATGGAATACAAAAATTATAACTATTTAATTCCGTTCACTTTTCAAACAACAAAATGGGAAATCGATTCTGTTTCGTCGTAAAATAACCAAACAATGGAATGAAGTAGTCATTTCATTCCGCTCCGTTCCACTTAATTCTATTATATTCCATTCCGCTTTGTTCTGTTCTATCAATCCAAATAGAGCCTAAGAACCCAAATTTGCAAATTGATTCATGTCACAAAAGTTATTGTTTGTCAAAGCACAACTAATCTCTAACCAAGATAAAACATCCGACCACAATTTACAACATGCCACACATTCAAAAACAACAAATTTTTATACGATTAAAACTAGTCACACATAAAGGTGAAACAATATTTTGAACACCTACAAGAAGCAAATTATCAATAGTTGGGAGACGATTATTCAACAATATCTAAACATCTAAACGAAGAATGAAACCTTTGATAAAACCAAATTATTTCATGTAACTTTAAACATAGAAGAATTTGTTATTGAATCAAAATTAGAGATTACCTCATAAACTTCTTTAATAGAAAAAGTGTCATCAACATTAAGATCATATTGTCATACATCCTCTAAATTATACTACAAAGAAAAAGAAATGTTAGATTTCAATGTTTTACACTCCTCCACTAACTTCTTCTCCCATACGAATAAACCTCTCCTCCAAATCCACCCTTACCCATACTTCATTACTGCTAACCATGTATTTCACATAGACATTTTTATCAATCACTGAATTAAATAATCACTATGATGGACCCTTAAGAACCCCCCCTCCGACGAAGGTTCATACCAAACACAGTGGCACACTCATTTCCAATCTTCTTAGACACATTTTTAATAAACCACCTCCCTTAGCTTACCTCATCTAGTCATCTCCCATTTCTATGCTATAAATATCCTTCCATGTTTTTTTTTTTATACATGATCAACATGCTGGTTCTTGATTTCCTTAATTTTCGTTCTCACTAACATGTGTTCTAACTCTAATGGATACAAAATGATAAATCTTTTTTAAGGCCATAAGTCATCTATACTCTGAAGGTTTGAACTTTGGTCGTGAAGCATACGAGGCCCTCATCTTAATTAACTAGACTCTAACTCATACGATGTATGGGTTTTGTAGAGTTTCATATATAAGTATCAAACTGACTATATAATTAATTTTAGAGTTACATTCAAAGTTATAGAAAAATCAAACTAAATATGATTGAGAGTGTCAACATACAAAATTTCAAAAATGAAAATTAGAAACATTTTGTTTGCACTAACAAAAATGAATATGGAATCAAACTCATAAACTAAATTCTGTGAAAGTAATCAAACATGGAAATAAACACAATAAAAATGAGTGTTGGTGGCTTAAAAAAAAGGCCTTTAGGATTGCATATCTATTTTAAAAGCAACAATATTTCAATAAGAATGTTTCCCTCAAAAAGAAATATTTCAATAAGAATGTTAGTGGTCTAGTGGAAAAAGCTCTAAGGTTTTGTCATGGGTAACCTTTTTTTTTTCAAAATAATTATTTAGACCCGTCAAAAAGGGGTTGTCAAACATTTATAACTTTATAATTAAATTGAATCTTTTTAAGCTTTTTTTTCCTCCAACATTTGAAGACATAAAGTCCAGGTTTAGACCGCTTGATACTTAGACCAGACCTGTCTAAAAATGAGCAAACGTATCCCAAAGTTAGTTCCAACACTGACAAAAACAAGTGCTCCAATGTTTAACTTAATTACAACGTTAACAATGGTATGCTTAAGGGTACCTGCCATTGGGGGCCATGTATGTTCCAACACTAATGGATGAAAAATGATAAATCTTTTTTAAGGCCATAGATTATCTATAAGTTTGAACTTTGATCATCAAAGATATATGAAATTCACATTTAAACTATTCGAGCTAGGCAAATATTTGTAACTAATGTGTCATATATTATAATTAGATTAAATATTTTTAGGTGTTTTTTTGGCCCAATATTTTGAAACTTAAAGTTTTAGTTTTAGTTGTTTGACCTCTTGACCCGACCCTTTTTAAAATGAACAAACTTTTGTCTCAAAGTAGGTTCCAACACTAACCGATAAAGGACCAAATCTGAAATAAAAATCAAACGTAAAGGACTATAGACACAATATTACCTTTAAAATAAATCTTGTAAAAAAAATTGAAATAGAAAATTAATAGCTTATTCATTTTGTTCTTGATGGGATCGAGAAATACTCCTACTACTAGTACTTTATAAAGGAGCTTGACTGATTAGTTATTTTCCAATTTATCATTTTTGGGGCGTCTAAACTTTTTGGTCCTTTGTGATTGATTAAAATAGATGAAATGCATACACAATAGTAACAAGAAGGTATGTGAAGCTCGTGAAGTGAAAGCAAATTAAATTAATATAGCAATATCTCTAGTTATGATAATGGCTTGCTTTGCTTGCATATCCAATTTGAACTTTCATTGGAGACTGTTCTTGTGGTCTTAGCTGGGCAACTTTAATGGCTAAAGGCGACCACACACGCATGTTTGAATAAGTAGTTGGCTAGAAAGGGACTTTGTCTCTTCCAAGTTCCCAGATTATGGTGGAACAAGAACTAAGTAACATGCCCCATTGATTCTGCTGCATGGCATGCATGTAGTGGTCCTATAAGTTTAGTATACTGTGCTTCGTGCTCACATACTAAAAGCTGATAAGTTGAAGCTCGTGACTCTGTTTATTTCAAATTAAATATGACCGATAATTTTAGTACAAATAATTTCTAAATAACTATATTCAAAAAGTGATACACAATAATATTTTTATTATTATAATTTATTGTTAATTTCTACTATGTTTAACCGATATTTGTTTGTTTCGATGCAAAATTAGTCTTGTATTCCCTTAATTTAATTTCAAATAACGATTTTGTTATTTCCCTTTATTCTCGTCATTTTGATAAATTTTCATATAGATTACGCCTTTACTATGGTACCGACTTCTTTTCCGTCTCAGTCCATGTGATTGTGGAATGTTATGCTCGAAAGAGCTTTTATATATGTTGCTTTGTTCAGGAGGTTGTTGGTACGTGGATCTTGATACCGTGTTGGTGGTTGATCCTTTCAACAACTTATAACCCTTTTTATCCATACAATTGCTCACTCACTCTTCATCTTTTTTGTAACTTGGTTTCGTGTCCATGCGCAAATTCACTAGTTTTGTTTGTTAGGATTGATTAGGGTTGATCCATATGGTTTGCATTATTACCATGTATTCCCAATTGGGTTGTACTTGGATTAAGTCTAATGTCCCTCAATCTCTATAAAAAAAATTATTTAAGATATTTTATTTTCGTCTTAAAAAAATCATATAGATTTTCAAGACTCTGCGACAAATTTGTAGTGTAATTGTATGCATGGAGTCGGGGTCGGTCTTAAGATTTTTAGTGTTTTGGGCACATCAATAAAGTTGTGTCATTTTAATTATTTGAATGTCTTTCTTATTATATTTTTTTTTGCAAAAGATTCATTCATAATCAAAGTTTTTTAAAAATATACATTCAATAAAATTAATCAAGGTAAGATAAAAAGAAATATATTTATATAATACTAACTACTAAATAAATAAAACAAATCAAACTTCTCTAAAAACAAAACAATCAAAGTACGTTAAAAAGAAATATATTTATATAACACTAACTTCTAAATAAATAAAATAATTTTGATGTCCTTAAAAAAAAAAACGATATCTCTAGGTTACCATCCACCCTTAAAGTCACCCCTACATGGAGTATAACAAGTTATAATCATTATTATCTAAGTGTAGATTACATGTGTAGTGGATGAAACCAGCTTTTGTTTGTTAATGCTACATCTTTCTTTGGATTAATGATTAATCGGACGGCTTAACAAAAAATGATTAATCATGACAATGTGTCTCTTATTGCTTGGTCGAGTTCATTTTAATTAAATTGATCTCTATTCGGTGTTGTTATTATGAGCTGGTTGTTGAATGTGTTTGGTGATGTGAGATGAATTATTGTGTGATTATTATGCAACAAAGCCAAGCTTAAAAAAGATATCCACATAAATAAAGTGGTTTTAACTGCTACATTAGACATATAAAGTGGTTAGGTCTTTATTCCTTCACTATTCATATTATATATTTAATTAACGAAATCTATTTTTCTGTTTCATGCATCTTTCTTTTTAGCGTCTTTTCCATATTTAAACAATTTCCCTACCCTTTTTTTTTTACAGAATAATTTCCCTACTTCACTATATAAAGATGGTTTAATATCCAGCAAAGGATATGGATTCTGCACTGGGAAAAAATGAGAAGAGAAATGCGCCAGATTAATGAATTTCAAATCCACTTAAGTTGCACTTAATTCCCCTCAAACAAAAAAAAGTTCCGCTTAATTAACTCTATAATGTAGCAGATTTACTTGATGTATGACAATAATCATTTGCTATAACTTGAATTCAAATTTTAATTAAAATATTATTTTGTATAAAAGAGGACAAAAACCCAAGAAAAAGAACTACATATCTAAATAAACATTATGAGGCATGCAAACGTCGGACATGTCATCAAAGAGGATATTCTGAAGATTCATAGAAGGAGTCCCATTACATACAAAGCAAAAACGTTCAAAGTTGAATTAAAATTAGCTAACCATTCAGATGCTCTATTGCCTTCACGTCAAGTATGGTTAATTTGCACTCGTCAATTCATGTTTTTAAACTCAAGTATGCGCCAAATCAAGGTAGAAACACTTCCTTTAATATTGCACCTTGGAATCACTTCGACTTGAAGGTGTGCAATCCCGCGTCTCTGAGCTAACTCCATACCCAAATACGTGGCCCACATCTCTGTATGAAAGCATCACAAGCTCCAATTTTATGAACATAACTGATCAAACAAATGTCATTGTTATCTCGAAGAAGACCACCACATACGAAAAGGTTAATTGAGCTTATATGAGCGCCATCACAGTTGAACTTGACCCATCCATCACGAGGCCATTTCTACCCGGTGAAAAGAGTACTATCCTTGTGATGAGACCATCGAGTCGTGTGTATGCTTGCAACTATCAATCTTCATTGCCATCTTAAGAGTAACATTAGTTGAATTGTTGGAGAACGAAAATCTTCTTCTAATATGCTTCTATTCCTCCACTTCCACAAGCACCGATACGTCACCATAAAAAAAATTTATCAACCTTTTTTGCGTGTTCCTGCAAATTTATTGATCATATTTCACTTATTTCCCAACCATCAAATTATTACAAACATATAAACAAAAAACAAAGGGCCCTGTAATATACGACCACCATATGGTCAACAATTCACATTATTAGCATGATTTTTAAGTAGTCAAATTTTGGCGAAAATTGTTGTTCACACATTTGAGAAGGCTGAAAAACACATGTAAAATACGAAATTGCCCCTCGGCAGTTAACTGTCGAGGTTTTCAATAACCGGCTACAGTTATCTGCCGAGGAAAGCCTCGGTAGTTAACTGCCGAGAAAAATGCTTCATTAGATGAAATAGCCACCTGCTCCCCCTACACACTATTTCATCATCAACTTTCTTTCCTCTTCCCTCCAATCCCCAAATCCAATATTTTTTTCATTAAATCTTGCTCCAAAATCATTGAAGCATCAAGCATAGGAGGTATCAACACACTTTTAACGTAAAAAAACAGGTATTAAGCATTTTAATCGGTTGATTTTTTGCATTTATTATGGGTTTTTACGTTAGTTACGTAGAACTCTGTCATGGAAAACCTTGACAGTTAACTACCAAGATATATTTCGGTAGTTACTACCGAGGATTACTTGTGAAAAAAAATTCACAACGAAAAAAAGGCAGCTACTGCCAATTTTTCAAATTTTTTTTTCTTTGTTTTTTTTGTTTTAATTCATTATGGCATTGATGTTTATGCATTAGTTAGTTGTTAATTTATATTTTTGTGTTGTTTTATTATAGTAATGGTAGAGAACGCGGAAGATGTTCCGGGAGAGACAAAACCAAATTTTGTCGAAATTTTCGGAGATGTCAAACCGCCTAAGGTTGTAGCCAAACCAAACATTGATGGAGCTTCTGTCCATGTTGAAGCTTCTAAAAATGTTGACTCCGGTGTCCTCCCACTTCATGCCCACGAAGTTGACACGACTAGGTTTTTTTTCATACGACGTTAAGTGGAAAGATAGAGAAGAATTGCTTGAGTGGGCACGTTGTTAAGCAAATAAGGCGGGATTTACAATTGTTACACGAAGATCAAGCTTGATCAATCCAATGTTGTGCCTAGTGTGTGAAAGGAGTGGAGCTCACAAAGTGCAGGGAGAAAAACCCGAAGCATGCGACAACGGGCTCAAGAAAATGTGGGTGTTTGTTCATGGTTAGTGAATATCTTAGTAGGAAAACAAATGAATGGGGATTGAACATTCTTAATGGAGTTCACAACCATGCGATGGAGCCGGCTTTAGAAGGACACATTCTTGCCGGTAGATTAAAGGAGGATGACAAAAAG
>Ga0228711_1001825_pt1 | contig 31973 bp, 15 predicted proteins | sample MedpolnodulmetaG_2_FD_177996 | JGI IMG/M metagenome (GOLD analysis project Ga0228711, IMG submission 177996) | Root nodule microbial communities from Medicago polymorpha collected in Santa Monica, California, United States - brown nodules | ecosystem: Host-associated > Plants > Roots > Nodule... | reverse complement strand
ATAGAATAGCAATCTATCTTAAGTTATCACTCTAGACATGGATGGTAATATTTGATAATCACTTTTAATCTAGAACTTAATGCTTTTGGGTAATTTAATCGGTTGGGAAATCGTCGATTAAACTACCAAATCGACTTTGTGATCGTTTAAATGTTTGGGAAATCGATGTTTAAACGATCCCTAAGAAATAACGATATCATTTGGACACGAATGATATTGTCGAGTGATTGTGATAATATCGCTTAAAAAGGCTAGAATTTGTTATTTGGTCGAGAGATTGCAGCTGTTACGCTTGGTTGATGTCTCTGACCCCAAGCGAAATAGCCCTATCTCTTCTCGTTTTACTCTTATGTCGAATAGAACAATAGTTTTACACAAACAAACAATTTATACCCAAACACTTTAACGTGATGAATATTGTGAAAACACTTATGAAATACGCAACTCCCTGCGGATACGATCCTATTATACTTATGTGTAAATAGTTTTATGACATGTAAAAATCTTACATCAGTAAGTTTTCTCTATTTTGTACATAAACTAGGCATGTACTATGTGTTGGTCAGATTACACAAGATTCATTATATTTGCATTTTGATTTCTATTAAGGAAAAAAAATACCAGTTAATATCAGTTAATATTTCATCCACAAGAAAAGTAGTCAATCATCCAAAGCTTAATTGTGAATTAAGATCATAAAATGGCATTACATGTTACTACTGTTGGTTAAAATAATACCTCACATACAGTTGCCATTGATGTTGAACTCTCTGAATCCATGACATCTGAGTGGACACAAACAGCATATAGAAAACCATCTTAAGGAGGCAAAATAGCAAGAAGTGCCTTTTCAGCAAGTGTTCCCACTAAAGTAAAACGCTTTCTTCATTACCTTCTTCTTCAAGCAATCATTATCGGATGCTTCTCAATGTTCAAACTAGAAATAACTAAATCAAAAATCGATAAATATAATTTCGTTACTAAATAATACTAGCCATCAACTAATGAAATCAATATCAAGAGAGAAAGATAAACATATAGTTTAGCCTATTTCTCCATAATTATGTATATCTCCATCGATTAGTGATTACTAATCACTCACACTTATACTACTACTGGTAATCAATGTTCAAGTATTACTAATATTCTTTTTCCTTTGGTAACAGTGTCATACAATGAACCAGATTATAAAGGCCTAAAGGCATAGTAGCGTTGTTGATCTAATAACTAATTTACAGGGAAGAATTACAGTTATTATTAAACAATATTGACTAACTCTGGATGATCTACATTAAACTAATCAACATTTATTAGCTTGTAGCAGTTGCTAGTGATTCTGTTATTGCTTATTAGTAACCTTTTGTTTCTCTATAAAAAATACTCTAGTCTCATACAGTGGTCAAAACTCAATACTCATTATGCACAATCATTTAGTTTCTCTTCTAAGTTCTGATCTCAAACTTCAGTACTAAGTTCTGATCTCAAACTTCAATAATAAAAAGAATCTTTGTAACTTTGATTATATAGATATTCCCATTCAGAAACTTTGTCTGTCAAACATGCAAGTATTCATGTACCAACGAAGAAGCCGAATCAAGCGAATACTCTTCTGGTTCTACTTAACTGCATGGTTGAGCCTGCCAATATCAAATCATTCACAATCTCGTCAACTACTCTTCCGGTACTATTGGATATGTTTGGTTTAAGAAAATTCTAGTTAATTAATTTTCTTAAATAATTTGGAAACCTGTTTGGTGGATTTTCTCAATCATAAACCAAACATGTTTTCTTCAACCTCAGAATATTTTCCATTTAAGAAGAAAGAGAGGGTTATTAAACGTTATTTGCTCATCTATAGAGGTACCTAATTTACTACTTTGTATTGTATACTTCTATTTTTTCATTGGTTGTTGTTTTTATGTAGCATGCCTCTCGTTTATATGTGTTATTATTTTTTCTTTGTTTTATGGGTCAGGTGCGTGCCTCTCCAAAATTATAAGGCACCTCTATTCTTTTTATTGATGTGGTGTTTCTATAACATTTACCTGTTTATTCAATTCACCATTTTATTTATCAATTTTATTTTACATCATTAACATAACTCGCAAAATAGTGGAGAAATAAAGAGAGCGTTATGGAGAAATGACACCAAGAAAATGCAAAGCTGAAGAAATGGCAGCGACTATGTCTGGACGCCGGGAAGAGTAACTCGTTCATTGGTGAAGAGTTCAGGTTCCAAGTTTGTCGAGTTATCCAAGAAAGTAACAGAGTAAGAAGAAGATGAAGAAAAAAGCTGAAGTGAAAGGGAAAGGTAAAGAAGATTCTGCGGCTAAAGGTGAGAAAGCAGAAGAAGAAAACTCTAAGAACGTTCAAGAAGGTTTTGCAATTGAAGGTGAAATCTCTGTGAAGGTTCCAGAAGGTTCTGCGGTTGAAGGTGAGAAAGAGGAAGAAGAAAACTCTAAGAACGTTCAAGAAGGTTCTGTGGCTGAAGGTGAAACCTCTGAGGTTCTGCTGAAGACAACGAGAATGAGAAGGAGAATGATGCTCTTTGTGTCGATGTTATTGAGATAATGGAAGATGAAAGGCTTAAAGAAGAAACTTATTCCATTAATGTTTGATAATCGTTGTTTTAATGGAATCTATTTCTTCTTTAATCCTTTGATCTTTGGTTATCTTTATCATAACATCGACACAAATAGCATTGTCCTCTGTTCAGTCTCATTGTATTCAGCTGTACCTTCTCAGAGATTTCACCTTCAGCCACGTGACCTTCTTGAACGTTCTCGAGAGTTTTCTTCTTCTGCTTTCTCATCCTCAGCCGCAGAAACTTGTGGAACCGTCTCGGCGATTTCACCTTCAGCCACGAAACATTTTTTAACGTTCTTAGAGTTTTCTTCTCCGCTTTCTCACATTCAACCACAAAATCTTCTTGAATGATCTTAGAGTTTCTTCTTTCGCTTTCTCGCCGTCAGCTGCATAACCACCTTTACCTTTCCCACTTCACTTCAACTTTTTTCTCTATCTTCTTCTTACTCTATGAATTTCTCGGATTTGGTAACTCGACAAATTTGGAACCTGAACTCTTCGTCAATGAATGAGTTACTCTTCTCGGCATCGCCGACGTAGTCGCTGCCGTTTCTTCAACTTTCCGTTTTCTTGGTGCCGTTTCTCTAGCTAAAACGCTTTCTCTCTATATTTCTCCACGAGTTTGCTAGTTATTTCAATGATGTAATAAGAAAACTGATTAAAAATAAAATAATGCTAAACTGAATAAACAAATAAATGTTAGAGATACACAAACCAGATCAACAACAAATGGAGGTACATTATAATTTTCGAGAAGTACCAGAACAAGCAATATAACAAAGAAAGAATACCAACACATAAACGAAAGGCTCACTACGTAACAACGAATGAATACAAAAAATAAAAGTATACAATACAAATTGGTAGATTAGGTACCTCTATAGCTGGCCATCGAAACGATGCCACACTCCCTACAAACAGAAAGATTTAATAGTAAGTTTTCTGTATTTTGTACATAAGATAAGATGCCTTTCTTGTCCTTCTTCCTCACATGTCTTTTTACAAAACCTTTATTACCTTCTTCTTCAAGCAAGCATTATCGATAAATATAAATAGTTATAACAAAAAATTGATAAATATAACTTAATTACTAAAGAACACTAGCCATCAACTAATAAAATCAATATCAAGAGAGCAAAATAAACATATACTTTAGCCTAATACCTGGACTTCGTGAACAATCCAACGTCGTGTGGCGGAAGCCGGTGTGGCGGCTTATAGTGCTGAGAAGTGTCTTTACGATGCAATGAATATCGTTTTAACCTCTCAGCGGCTACTTTCTGAATTATGGTGTTATTGTTCACCAGGTTTGTTTGTGGTTTGCTTTTGTATCAGGGTTCTCTATTTATAAGAAGAGTTCACATATAAAAAAATACAAAATCTCCTTACAAGATTCTATCCAAAATTAAAACTACTTTTAATTTCACATATAAAAAAATATAAAATCTCCTTACAAGATTCAGTCAAAAATAAAAAACCATGAGCTAGGCCGAGTTTGAAACAACGAATATTATCTATACTATTTTATACTTCCTCAAAAAAATAAACCCTACTATTCTTTAATCTATCTATAATCTATAACTTATACAAAGAGAAAAAATGAGTTTAGACTGACTTTTTTCTTGCCTATTTTACCTTTTCTTTAACAATTTTATTTTTAATTTCCATCAAAATAGAACTATGTCACTGCATTAGGAGCAATAGTATATACTATATCTATACTATATCCGTCTTTCCGTTCTTTTTATTGCGCTAACGTTTGAAAATTATGAATGGTTTTGATTAAATATACTCATCTAATTTGTTACACGTCTTAAATGATAAAGAAAAAAAAACTAGACATATATATACTCATATCGTGTTTGTTACACTTTTATTTTAATATTTGAATTTACTCTTGTCTTTGTATTGAAAGTTTGGGCTAACTTTTTTTTTTATTACCTATTTTAATCAGTTTTATTATTTTCCAAAACATTGATCAACTTTTTTTTTACCTATTTCTCCACTATTTTAGATGAGTATATTTATTTTTTATTAGTAAACTGATTAATCAGTTAAAACACGGATTAATCGGTCGAACCATGTTTTATATTGTAGTTTTATTTGTGTTAAGGTTACAAATAAATTTAGATTAATAAAACTAACACAAATAAAACTACTAAAATTGTTATTTTGGATGAAAATAATACAGTCTTTAATTTCGTTAGTTAAATTTTTCGACATTATTATTTTATCCCCACCAAAATGTTAGTGCCGGATATGCCCCTGCATCGAACATGCCTAGTTTGAAATGAAGTCTCTGAAAGGGAGCAGATTCATGTTGCTTGATGAAAAAGTCGGTCAATAGATTCATATAGATGATAGGAAGAAAATGGAAAAAATGTGCTTGTAACTTCTCACGAACTAATGCGACAATCACTGTCGATATGCTTGGTGAGTTCATGAAATGTAGGATCAAAATCAATGTGCATATCAGATCAACTATCACAATAAAGAAGTGTCGGAGAAGTAAATGGAACTTGAAGATCCTGCCACAAATAGGTGAGCCACTAAATGTCACGTGTAGCATAGCAACTAGGGCTCAATACTCCGCTTCTGGGGACGATTTTGATACAGGGAATTGCTACATATTAGATCGTCACGAAATGAGTGAATCGCCTAAAAAGATACAAAAGCCATTGATTGATTTTCTAAATGACGGACAATCGGACATGTAGCCCAATGAGAGTCACTGAAAGCTTTGAGATGCATAAAACATGATGCAGGAGCAGGAAAGAAAAGGCATTAGACCAAGAGAACCTTTGATGTATCTTAATTATCTAGTAGAATTTTGATAATGAGTGTGTGGGGTTAACCATGTGTTAGCTTATAAACTGGAATGCAAAACACATGTCTGGTCTAGTAGTCCTAAGATATAGGAGTTTTCCCACAAGTCTTTTGTATTCAGAAGGATAGTGATATGGAATAAGATTGGGATCATGCAGTTTGTGATAATCCATACCAAGAGGAGTATAACACAACTTTGCAGCAAGTAGCCTAGTATCATTAAAAATATCTAAATCATATTTCCTTTGATTCAGAATGATACATTTGTGAGGTCGAGCCAATTCCAAACCAACAATGTATTTCAAGGAGCCGAAGTCCTTAATTTTGAATTTGTCATCAAGAAGGAGTTTAATTGAATCTATATATGAAATGGATGTTCCTGTGAGCATGACATCATCTACATAAACCATCGGCGTTGTAAAGATAGTAGAAGTTCTTCTTATGAATAAGGAATGACGCGATTTGGATTGAATGAAACCAGTTGAGATTAGAAAACTAAATAGTTAGGAGAACCATTGGTGACTTGCTTGTTTTAAACCATAAGAGATTTCAGTAATCTGCAAACTTGACTAGGATTTGAGGAAGTGACACCAAGAGGAAGCTTTGTATAAACCTCTTCATTATTGTTGTGTGTATCCCTTTGCTACTAATCAGGCTTTGTAATGTTCTATTGAACTATTAACATGGTATTTGATCTTGTAAATCTATCTGCAACTAATAGGTACCTTACCATAAGGCAAATCTCTCAAAATCCAAGTTTTATTATTTCAAGTGCGTTCAATTAAGTGTTTATAGCCTTAATCCAATCTTTGGATGTTGCAACTTGAGTACGAGTAGGTTCGAACAAATGCAAAATGGCTAGGATGAGGTGTTTACGAGAAGAAGAGATGTAATGATGAGAGAACATAAGAAATGGGATATTGAATGGACTTGCTTGATTGAGATTTTGATTGACCTACTGATTTGTCAATGTTTCAATTAAAATTTCTGAGATATGCAGGAGCTCAATGAGTTGTAGAAGAATATAGCTACAATCTGTACTAGATAGAATGAGAAGGGGGGTATTTTACTAACATCAAATAAGTTTCCCTTCTGCATACATTTTAATATTTCAAGTTTAGCATTAAAAAAACGTCGTGACAAAAACAGTTTTGTTTATTTGTTTCTTTGAAATCCTTTAAAGATGATGACTTATAGCAAAATTCCATTATAAGAAATATACCCTTCACATATGTTTTTTTTTTTTAGAAGCTATACTTCAGCATATGTTATCTAATCATCGTCTCTTGATTACATCTAGAGCATACATACGCTCCTATTCTCAACACAACATGACAATATTTTTTTTCTTTAAAGGAAGTAAACAAACTCTTCCAAATATCAAATATTGTGCATGACCCAGAAATATAGAGGGTTTTTTCTTAGATATGTTTGGATGAAGGTTTTTTTCTTTCCGTTTTTTGTTACAAGGATGAAGGGTTTTGAAAGGGAAGAGAAAAGAGAACTTACTTTTTTTTTTTATAATTCATGACACTATTAAATACATTTTTTTGACAGAAAACACTATTAAATACATGTTAGAATGAATTAAGTGTAGTTGACATGTTATATGATCATTTATGATAATATTCTTAAAAAAAAAAAATCAAATATATATTGAAATATAAACTCAGTCCTCCAAAATTCTCTCCTGTAAAACCGTATAAAACTCAACTCCAGATGTAAAACCCTATAAAACCCAACCCCAGAATATAGGCTCAAAATTATAGGAATAGATGGAGTTATTTGCGGTAACTGGCTATAAAGTCACACTACCGATAAACTGGATATTACAAATGTGGATTTGGGGATATTATTTACTAGTTCCTTGCCGGAGAAGTGACCATAACGCTTATTTTTAGGAAAGCCGAATGCACAAAACACCACAACTCAGAGAAACTATTGCTGCATGTATCCCACCAAAAAAATTATAATAACTTTTAACATATAAAAAAAGAGCAAGAGAGATGTGCAGCACTGTGGTGACCAAATTGCAATTCGCGTGAATCATATTACCATTATTATTAATAAATAGCATCTATTCTACAACAGTTTGGCAGTTATTTATTTGGTTTCCTTTTGTATACTAGCATCTCCTTGGTCTCTAATATGAACCTATGATGTTTGAGTGCCCAGAAGATATTAGTCAAGCATAGTTTTGGCAAAGCTCATCACAGCTTAGATCTTGTAATTTTCTCATCGAATACAATCATCACCTTCCCTATAGCCTTCCTATCTCTGATGGCAGTGAAGGCGAGGTTGGCCTGCAACAATAAGAAATTGTTTACATCATCATATAGTACTAGTCCTCATTGAAAATCAATGGAGCATACAAACAAATAGGCAAATGATACAAATTTCTGACTACTAGTTTCAACTCTCAAAAAGATATATGTATAGATGATAATTCCAACTGTTATAATGAGCCAATTATACAGTATATCAAATTTAAACTAAAAAAATAGGGAATAAAATAAATAAAACCAACAAAATCCATAAAATATCCACCAAAATTTCAAAAACTAATGAGAATAGAAGGATATATAAAGTTAATCGTATTTACTAATGCCCGTTGGTCATTGATGCCACAAGTTACAACTAGCATATCACGTATTTAGATAAATGATTTGTCATCTTCAAGTCTAAATTGCAAGAATATGTTTTAATCTTTCCTACTTTCCCACCCAAACTACTCACTTATTTTAACCTGGTCAAATAGAACCCCAAGAAAATGAACATTGAACTAAATATTATGACACTCCTATTACTTCAGTGCAGCACTAAACCTGAACAAGGTCAGTAAACATGCTGATTTATCCCAAAAAAAAAAAGATATAGTAAAAAGTGAACTATCTGAAGCAATAATTTCCTTTAAAGAGTTACACCAGTAGTGAAATCTCTTTTAACAAATAGTTCAAATCTTGAATGTACGTTGAATTATAGAAAAGAGAAAGAAATACACAAATTATTAGAACGGAAAAGACAAGGGATTTACTGACCTCTGACAGGCCGTAAGAATGAGAAATGTGAACGGAAATCAAGCCTTTTGCCAACCAAGACAGTAGCTCCTTGAGAGAATCTTCAAGAACAGCTGGGCGGTGTATTTTGTAACTACCCCAATAAAGACCATGTACCGTCCAATTCTGCCACAGAGATTTTAACAAACAGAAAGGAACAATAAGCAATGATTACTTCCGGCCATAGCAGAATTAACGTAAGAGGAGTGCTATGGACACTCTCTCTAACACTCATTCTCTTATTGGATGAAATCCATGTGGGTATCACACTTAGAAAATGGATCCCACATAAAGTGGTATGGGTTTCACTCAACAAGAGAGTGAGTGTTAGAGAGAGTGTTCCTAGCATTTCTCTTAACATAAATATGCAATGTTGGCAAGGGAAAAAAAGCAGCCAACAACAGTTTGCAGATCCAAAGATCTCACTAGTTTAGTTGGGCTAATATTAATATTTTCAGCCATTAGAGTATTGTAGCGATTTAATCACAATGCTGTTTATGTATGTAGTTTAAATTAGGTTCGAATCAAGGATTTAGTCATATGTATGAGGCAACAGCCTTTTCTTTTATTTATAAGGGCTTTTACATTGCTTTTCAGGGTTGATTATTTGTATTGTCAAACAAATACTGAATCAAGATGAGAGAATCCTACCAACCTAGGTATTCAATATGTTTCTTAGATACCGTGGTCTTCTTTCCTTTATTGTCTAATGTAGTCTTAAACTTATGTCATTGATTAGAGAACACTTTCTGTAAATCCAGCCAGATAACTTAAAATTCCCCAGTCTCAGCTCTCGGTTTCATCCTTTTTCATTATATACCAAATATGTATGTGTGTGTAGATATATATCACAACCTTGGAATACACCCATAGGTCAGTTGTTTAGTGATGAGATAGAAAAGGACTGCAACACTGGCATTTGGTTTGGCTTTTGGTTTTATGCTGCTTTAGATACATAACATAAAGTAATGGTAGTATTGAAGCAGGAATTTTCAGCTTCACTAACTGAAAGGAAAGCAAATTAATTCACAGTTCAACATGTTGCAATAATACATGCAAGCTGTTAGTCTTTCCAAGGTTAGTTAGGGCAGCCAAAATCTAGCAAACTGTGAAGCGGCAGCTTTTAAACTTATGTTGTATATATTGTTTAGTACATATCTATTTTAAACTTCTCTTTGACAATTCAAAACCACCATGTTTAGCACATATCTACATATCTATTTACTTATATAAACTGTCTACAATCAGTATAGCATTTCCTGCTCAAAATTCTCTTCCCATTTATATCATTTTTTGTTACATTAATCACTTCCCTGTATATTTTTCAGCATTGATTTTCACTTGACAGTGGCGTATAATTTTTTCTTTTTCTTTACTTTTGTTTCGTAGCATATTAAACGCCCTGGTCAGCAAATCAACAATGACCAAAAAGAAGCAACATTAAAATAAATGCACAATTGTATGGGTATGCTAGCCCTATTACGGGTGCATGTAACTGATGACATTATTTCGGAAGTGGGATATCTAGCTGTTTACCAAACAGCAACAGTCATGGTATAGTATCAATCATTGAAAAGAAGAAAGAAGAGATTAAATCAATGTTGATGAGAAATTGTCATATGTGCTCCCTCACTATCCCTTCTCAATTAATTCCAAATTGATTATCATAGAATGTGATTTTAAATTCAAAATCTATGTGAATAAAGCATGATCAGATCAAGCAACAAGCAATCAGGTATGAAGTTATTTAGTGATCAAGCAAGACAAGATAATAGCATAGTCCAAAACCTATTCCTGATGTACCTTAACAAGAGCTATGTTAGCAGGGATGACAGGAATTTCTCCACTTGCAAACCCAATTATTAGAATGTTTGCTCCCCATTTCAGAAGTCGCAAAGATTCTTTCATGAGCTTGCCTCCTACTGGGTCATACAGGACATCAATCCCTTTAAGCCTTTTGACCTTAAGGAACTCTTTCACACTCTCAGTCACATTTTCATTACCCAAGTCCACCACATGATCAACACCCATTGATTTCAAGAGCTGCACCTTTTCAGCTCCCCTAAAACCATATTATGAAACAAGAAATACTCAACTCCAACTTTCCATGGGATGCCAAGTTAGATATTAAAATGTGGAAATCTAGAGCATGTTTGTATAAACTTTTCAAAAAACACCCATTGAAAAAAGAAATGTTAAAAGAATCGTGCATAACTGTGTGTATTTAAAAAAAAGTTTCTTGTTATTTAAGTTGAAACTAACTTACTCATCTCAATTTTTTCAGAAACTCATTTAACCTATTAATAAAACAACTATAACTTTACAAAGACTTTTGTGTAAAGAAAGATCAATAAATTCATTTTAGCTAAGCGTACGTTTGGTGGTGGAATATGTATTATTGCGTTCCGATGTGATTACACCGTGAAAATTAAGAAGCTACAAATCGTAGCAGTTGCTAAATGTGACATGAATGCAAACATAGGCTAAGAAGCTCATGGGAGCTAGAAGCTAATCCAAAATGTACCCTGCTCAAAGGCATAATGGCATTATGCACACAATACAAAAGCAGAAGAGTACCTAGCAACAGCAATGACAATAGCACCACATGCTTTTCCAATTTGCACAGCTGCAAGACCCACACCTCCTGCTGCACCCAAGACTAGCAATGCCTACAAACAATTGCACAACCCACTTAACCCCACCAACAAACAGAACAATACATACATTGCCAAACAACAAGAAGTGAAACAACACTAGATCATACCTGACCGGATTTCAACTGAGCTCTATGAACAAGCGCAACATGTGAAGTGCCAAATGCCACAGCCAGTGCTCCAGCAGCAACCAAATCACAACCCTCCGGCACGCGAAACCTTCAAATTCAAATAATTTACAAATGTGACCTGACAAAATAAAATTTTAAATACATACTCGTTTGGATTTGCTTTTGGCTCCCAGAAGTGATTCTAAAGACTTGAGATTGATTTTTGTATGTTTGGGAGTTCTCGACTAGAATCAATTGTAACTTAAATAATGTTTCCTTCCAAATGTGATTTTTAAGCTCACATCCATCGTATCTGACACCGTATATGTTTATCTCTATCTCTCGTGCTTTTTATCTTCTACAATTTACAAGCATTTCAAAAGTACATGCAAAATCCAAATGACATCAAAATGTTGGTGTCAAAACATCATGTAACTAAATCTAAATCTAAATCATGTTAACATAAAATCACTTTTAACTAAAAATCAATTCTACAAATTAAAATCAATCAAAATCAAATTTTGCAACCACAGAACCAAACACACAAACTAAACAAACACGAAGAGGAGTATCGGAATCTCACAATTGGGTCTGATCAACAACTACATACTGAGCATAAGATCCAAGAGCAGCAAATGAACAAACAGGATCCCCAACACGGAAATTGGTAACATTGGAACCAACGGAATCAACGAAGCCTGAAAAATCGGATCCAGGAATGAATGGCAAAGGGGGTTTCTCCTGGTACTTGCCGAGAATCTGCAAGTAATTAGCGAAATTCAAGCTTGTGGCTTTGATCCTAACTCTAACCGATGTAGGAGAATCCAATTGAGGGATTGGGTGATTCTTTGATATGATTATTGGGCTGTTTTCGTCTTCAACGCTCACCGTAGGGTCACCCAATTTTCTGCACAAAAGTGCTTCCATTTCAACGCGCGTTTTGTTCCCTCCGATTCTGTTATGTAATGTAATGAAACTGTGCAACGCCACAACCATACGCTGGTAAGGAAGTACTCATCTTCTGAACGGTCGACTAATTTTATTATTTTTTGGATAACTACGGTCAATTTTTTTATAATATTTGATTAATAATATTATTGTTTTTTATATAAAAATATACAACCATATTCATTTATTTAAATTGATAGAGTAATCAAACAATTGAATTCAAATGGTTAATGAGTTCCACTAATAAATTGTTCAGAAAAACTTGAATTTGATTCATGTGTTGAACAATTTTTTGTCATACTTTACTAGTACTCAGATGAGTGACGAAATCACGAAGAAAAAACATATGTCTATGTGAAAATAATCTATTTAGATTAAAATAAAGAGAAAAAGATGATGAGGGATGATTTAGAGTAAAAAAATTGATCCAAAATCACTCTCACAAGAAAGAAGATGAAAGAGAGAACCTAAAGCCAACTTGTTTTGACGTTTTCTTTTTTAATTTTTGTTTTGTCAAATTACTTCTATTTAATGAAATAATTTTTTTCCCGAACCATTTGATGTAATTGTATTCAAAACACTATCATAAACGGATATTCAACACATTTTTCAATCATGAGAAAAATAACGAGGACGATGTATGGATTTGAGAGCTTAATAATAATTATCTGTTGTTTTCGGTTAAAGAAACTCATGAATTGATATCAAATCTTGAAGTTGTGGATGATTTTCTAAATGATTGTCTTTCAACTAAAATTAGTTTAATCCGTAAAGGAGTGCAAGCAAACTTTAACATCGCCTCTATGTGTGGAAAAACGTACTTTTAATTAACGGTTTAAGGGTGATTAATGCACCATTTTATGGGTTTCTCCAAAGAGTTTTGTTACCAACACTCTCTTATTGGTTTAAATCATTGTGAGTCTACACTTTGAAAACAGAACCCACAAAAAATGGTGGAAGATACATGAATTCCATCCAATAAAGGAGTGAGTATTAGAGAGAGTGGTTTAAAAGTGAGTATTGTTAGCATTCCTCTTCTCTAAATCTTATTAATTAATTAATTAATTTTCTTTTTCTTAAAAACTGTCTCTCTCTCATGCCTCCTCCGTTTTGTTTCGTTCTCCCTCTCCTTACTCTCTTTCTCCTTCAAATTTGAAAACCCCTATTAACGTCACTTTCTCCTTCAAATTTGCAAAAGTTTATCAAGGATATGGCAAGTGAAAAAGAACCTATCATTTGTACTCATATAGTTAGTTGTTGTTTTTTTGTTCTCGACACATATGTTGTACTCATATAATATTACATTGGTTAGTGCAGTTTGAGGGATCTTAATCTTTTATGAAAGTTTAGTTAATTGAGCCCAGTTTTGGAATGTAAGTAATATACATTAGCCAATTCAAAAGAAAAGAAGAATTATAATGTGAAAGTTTGTATTTAGAGTTTAGTAAATTAAAGTGGCAAAATACATTTCTTGAAGATCATATTTGATTTGAAACTTTGTTTCAGTGTTGGTAGCTATTCTGTGTGGTAAACGAAAACCCCCAACAAATAAATTCAGCCCAATAAACAAAATGAATGACCAAAAGAATAAACACGGAGGAGGAAAATTTTGCAGCATAAGAAACTGAAGTGAAATTAATTTACTAACCGGAGAGAGTAAGCAGAGGGAGAACGAAACAGAATGGAGGGGAGAGAGAGAGTTTTAAAGAAAAGAAAAATTAATTGATTAATTAATAAGATTTGGAGAAACTCATAAAACATCCATTAATCATCCTTTATCGTGTGCAATCTTGCCCAAGTTAAAAACTCTTAAATTAAATATCCAAGCTTGGTTTTTTGATTGTTAGGTTGCTAGAAAATCATGGTCAAGTGCACTATCTTGATTAGGAATAAGTTGTGCATTGAGAATTGACACATTTTGTCATGTGGTGTAATTTATAGGTTTGGTATCTCATGGAAAGAAATTAAGATTATCTTTATTTGATTTAATTTGTTAGCTTGTGTATGACCAATATACAATTGGTAGTTTTGTACGGTACACTCACAAATTAAATAATACTAAAGATATTAACTAATGATAGAAAATAATTATTTTAAAAAAAAAACAACGCATTCAGCTATTAATTTAAAGGCCGGGTGAACGGAAACATTTGAATTTTCAAATGTATCATAGAAATGGTCCTCTCAATTAACATTTTGGAGGATGGATCTTTTTTTTTTTTTTTTTTAGTGGCCGGGGTTTGAACACCGGACCTTACATATTTTTTGTTTGTTTAAACCATTCGGTTTTCAAAGAAAATTTTCTAAGATAAAGTATATTTTGATGTTAATGAAATATGACTAAAATGATTAGTCGACTTCGGTTAATGATGAGTCAATTGTGAGAACTCAAGTTTAAATCGTGCCTAAAACAATCATTGTTCGGACATTATTTACCTTTGGTTCAAACTTTATTATATCAAAGTCAAATTCTGTTAAAAAAACCGAAAGATTAAGTACAAAACAAAAATAACATCAAATCCAAATAAATTATTTTGTAAACTTAAATTAATATATCGTATGAAACATAAATATATATAGTAAATTTAAAATGTCTATAATAATCTTAGATGAAAAATAATAAGTCCTCGTAAGTTTATCTCAGTTGGTAAAAACAATGCATAAAATATATAATGTTTGGATTCAAACCCCGGTCACCATAAAAAATAAAAAAAAATAAATACATTTTTTTTTAAGGGAATAAATGCATACCTGTTGATGCTCCTTTTAACTAGGAGCCCATTTTCATAAAATTCTAGGCTAAACATTCAAAGGCCACTTAAAAAAAATAAAAAAATAATCAAAGGTCACAAAATTACGCCGTTTAACTTTAACAACAATTTTTTTTCTTCTTAATACCTCTCTGACTTTTTCATGATGCTCCTGCAACATACTTGTTTTGTTCCTTTTTAATTGTTTCATTTGCAGGATAAACATGTTCATATTAGCTTGTCATTTTCAAAACTCAATTAAACATTAATGATTTGTTTTTGTCAATATTATCTTTAATTATTTACGGTAAAGAGAAAGCTGATAGAATGGTAAATTATTAAGGTTATTAAAGAAAAAAAAAAGTAGTTCTATTAAAAGTAACAAAATTTATTGATTGTCTTCTTATGTGTAAAAAATAATAAAATAAACTAAAAAGGAATGGATGAAGTAATTTTTGTAAAATCATCCAACCCGCCCTTTCCTTTCCAAGTTAGTTATTTTTTTAAATAATTATGTAGTTTATATAAAATAAGAGTTGTGTTATTTGAATAACTATTTCAAATTTACAAAGAAAATAAGGTATTGACACAAAAATCAAAGCAAATAGAGAGAAAAAATAAAAATATAATGCGGGTATGAAAGAGAAAGTTGTCACAAAAGTTGTTAAAAAATGATATTAATATCATTTCTAAAATAATGGTTTAACATAAGCTTTTTTAAGTTGAAACTATTCAAATCTTATTTGCAGTGTGGTCACAGTGTTATTAAATAGTCTTATTTTGATTAATTATTTTTTATGTATAGATTCTTAATTAATGATTTTGTAGGGAAAAAAATGTAAAGACGATAATATGCAAATTAATGGATCAAAGAACGCTTGAATGAGATTTTTTGGATCTCTTCTAACTTCATCAGAGGTATTGAGTTTGAATCAAACAATATAAATGCAATATTTACAAAACATTTGATTGAGAGTTTTGTGAGGTACCGCCTTGATCAAGGAACCGGTGCGTGAAGGATACCTTGTTTAGACAAAAGAAGAAAATCAAATTATTAATAGAGCATCATTTTCTTAGTTTGCAAAAGGCACCAATCTTAGTGAAGATATAGTTAAATAATACATACTTACAAAAGAACCTGAGGGATATATGATGAATTTATATGAGTTGATTGAGACATATATACATAGTAATGGAGACAACAGAGAAAGAAGGAGCTCCCCTTCAGTCCAAGCACATATATAGAGGGATCAATGCAAAACATATATCTGCCACTTCATTCATATATAGTATTAACTGATGAATGAATGAGTACTCATATATATCCCATATATATACATATATATATATATGCATGGGCTGAAGGAAGCCCCTTCACTCTCTTTCTCTCCCAATCTCACACTTGAACAATCTGCTCTGCTGCATTACATTATTGATGAGGGGAAGTGCTGTTGTATTTGATCGGTATTATTATTTAATTTCTGGCAGACATATGATAATAATTAAACCAAGGTCCATTATGAGTCTATTGATCAGAAGGAAATTGCACACAACAATATGGAACTTGGTTTGTCATATACATCAATGTGAATGAAAGAAAATCAGATGGCAATATAGTGTTCAAAAGTATACAACCCTTTTATATTTTAATTAATTGTAAAGCTAGCTTGCTCTACAGCATTTTTGGGAGGTCACATTAAATATACAGTTTTCAATAGTATTGTTTGGTAGGCTCAAAGTAGCAACTAGCAAGACCAATATTTTCAAATAAATTTTAAGACACCAGAAAAATGAGAAGACCTGAACTGCAGGATGATGACACGAAGGTATATTAGTTTCAACATATTAGTAGACTATGTACCATATAAATCCAGTATCTATATAGAAAGAAAAATAGCAGGCATGAAACATCAAGTAAAGAAAACACTAACTTGTTTTTTTTAGGAATGAAGGAAAAATAACACTAACTTTGAAAAACACATAACCATACCAAACATAGAATTGTCATGGTGATCATACCAAAATATTTTGAAAAATAACAAAAAAGTTATTATGGTTATATATTTATTTACTAAAGACTATACTCCCTCCTGTCATTGTTATAAACAAAAATTCATTTTTTAGATTCATTCAATAAATAATGTATGTGGTATATATCATTTATTGAATAAATCCAAAAAGCTAATTTTTGCTTATAACAATAACCGGACGGTATATTTTGGATGACACACAGAATAGAAAATAAACTTGAACCTGCGTAACTAGCTAGCTACGACGAATTAAGAACACAAAGCTCAGAGACAGATGCTGCCAGAAAACCTAAGCTGGTATGTTTTTTTATGGATATCAGTGCTGTGCTAGCTCAACAGATGAAATAAAACGTGTGTTATAAAGAAATCAATACTGTATATAAAGACCAAAAAGGACATGATGGAGTAACGAATTAATGGCCAACAATGGAAAGGAGATACATTATCATCATTAATAATTTCATGAGTAATGCTAAATAGTGTCCTTAGGGCAATGATTAAGATGATAAAAATAAAAATATTGCATTGAGAAATGGTGAAAAGTGAAGAATTTAACTTTTTAAAAATCAAAACATTGTTGAATTCAATATAAATATACTATTTTTGGTTTCCTTAACCATTGTTCTGAAGACACCGGTTAACAAGACCCTAATTTTATTTATGCTACTTTTATTTTCTTTTCAAAATAGCTGCAAAAGTCATAGACATGATGGGTCAGTGTCCCTACTTGAAAGTCAAAAACGGGAAGTGCATATTACTAAAAAGAAGGCGGGAAAGTGCACAATATAATGAGGGGATAAATAAATTTCACTCACACTCACGTTAATGTTGCTTTAACACCCTTGTTAAAAAATGTTGCTTTAACACTTTCTTGAATCCAAAAACTACTGCACTCCTTGTAATGTTAAGTCCTTAAAAGTTAAGTTTCACATCATAACATGATTATCTGCTTATATACCAGAGTCTTGTTAACGAGTGTCTCAAAAACTTTGGTTAATAAATTCATAAATAACAATCTTGCATTAAAAACATAAGTTTTTACTTTTGATAATATAATAAAGTAAATGTTAACTTGTATCATTAAAGCATAATTATAACATAACCAAATGCAACCTTGTCGGTGTAGTATGGATAATTGGCATACTATAAGATTGTTTTACTTTTCCATAGTGGCTCTGCATTACTACCCCGTCTCTACCTTCCATTCCTTACTTTTGCTCACTTTTATTTTTTAATAGGAAAATGTTAACGAGTGCCCCCGGGCACTCTTTAAGCACCTAAAATAGTAAGATTTTATGAAAGTTTGTGCATTTATTGCATTGGAAATTGAAGTTTTACTTTTTTTTAAAGAATAATTTCTTAATTAGGAATGCTTAAAGAGTACCCCGAAGGCACTCGTTAACAAGACCCTTTTTAATAATAGGTGTGTGTTTTTATTACTACTTTTGACTATATTGTAAGACTAGTAGGATCCATTTTAGAGTTGTAAAAGAGTAGCATGGATATTTAAAAAATGTACTTGAGTGATTTAAATACTCCCTCCGTTTTTAAATATAAGCAAAATTGACTTTTTAGGTTCATTCATTTAATGATGAATGTGGTCCATATTATGAACTACATTCATCATTAAATAAATGAATCTAAAAAGTAAATTTTGCTTATATTTAGAATCGAATGTAGTAATTGAAAAGTGTGAAGTAATATAATATATTATATAGGACCCATTTATACCATCCACATGAACGACATGAATGCGGATGCTCTTAGGGCACATGTTATGGGGCACGGATCCTCTCTAGGAGGGTCCAGTGGAATTCAAGCCATTGATTTAGTTGACCAATGTTCATTAAAAAGTATAAAAGACCAATTGAATGGTCATGATTGAAACTGGACCTCCTCCTGTGTAGTTTTCACAGGAGAGAATCCCAATCCCATGTTATGATATCAAAAATAAAAAAATTTCATCGGAAATTCCATCAATTTATTTCTCAAAAGATTAAATTTAATTTTGCTCAATAAATTATTTTTTTTTTTGGAAACCTTAACATGTGCCCCTTAGGGCACAAGTTAGCATGACCCAAATAATAATTACACTATTTTTTTATAAATTTTTTTACCTATTTTGACTGCTTAATCAATACCCTAAAGCACCTGTTAGCATTATCTTAAATATAAATGTGAGATTTTTAACAAATGCAAATAAGTTTAATGCTACCTGTTTATTCAAGGTGACACTAGCTGGTATTTTTCAAGTTAGCAAGTACACATAATATAAGAGCAACCTAAATACTAGATATCAACTTTCCTTAATTCTAACAAATCATTTAAAGGGAGATAGTGTTTGGATTCTGCAGTGCATACTATAGGATCCAAGCTGCTCTACATTGTGCTTCCTTAGCTGTTCACTATTATACATTTCATGGAGACCATCCATAAATATATGCAGTTGTCCTTTTCATTCCTTTCATAAAAACTGCATAAATAACCAGTGATGTTTGTCAGAGTACTACCTTACATTACATTACACTGTCATGGTCAGTGCACGTGCATTGTGCTCCATGACAGGCTTGCATTGCAGTCCATTTTCCAAGCAACTTCAATTTCATTCCCATTTGGGATCTGATGTTTACTTACACAACTGGTTGGTTGAGGACTAGAACTATTTCTTTGGCAACATTCCACTCTACCTAACCGACACAGGGAGTAACTACCACAACAGTAAGGTTGTGCTCAGAACCAACCAGCAAAAATTAAGGATGTTTTTCCGAAGAACAAAAGGAAAGTATTCTACTAGTTATTATTGCTTATTTAATGATTGCCTTTTTATTTTTATTTTTATTTACTCTTTAGTTCTAATTTTACCATAATTGCATTTATTGTACTATCTATCTTTTCTTTTTTTTGAGCAATTTGTACTATCTATCTATGTAGTATATTTTTTTATCAAAATCCAAAAATTAATTACACTGTCAGGTTTTATACAAACTGTTGAAAAATTTAGCCACACATCTTAAAATAGAGAAATGTTTCTTGACAACCTACTTGGGTTGATATATAGAGGTGTTGGTTTGGAACATTGGAATATGCTCAGGTATCAGATTCAATTTTTTTGGGCCGATGGCATTGAGCTTGATTGGACTCAGAAGTTTAGTCCAAATCAAGAACTTTCACTATATCCATTTCAACGTAATACAATAAACCATTATTTACACTTGAATAGAAGGTTAAAGTGTTTATGGTTGTCGTCAAAATCCAACACAAACTTCCATGGTTGTGTCAAAAACTAGACTGAGTTCAATCTCTAATTTTTCTTTTTCCCTCTTAGAAAGTAACTAAACAAACAATTAAATAAAAGGTACATAATAATATACCTCAATTTGTTTTCCTATTTTATCAGAAACCTTAATTATTAGTGGCATGTCCATCTTTTTGTGTAGTCAGAAAACTAATAGTTAGATATAGGAGCTATATTAGCACTGATTGCAGTGATACTAAACAGTGATAATAAAAGGTACATATAGTAATAGGGAAGCAGGGAGGGAGTACTACATGCTAATCTGAAGGAAATAAATGGACATATCAGAGAGAGAGGGGAAGGAGGAAGAGCTCCCACCAAAAAAAGGTGATGAGTAAAGTCATACATGCAAAGATGAATGTGGCACTTTAGGTGGGCAGGGCCAGGGGGTCAAAAGTTTCATTGATGAAATGAGGGAAAGGAAGGATAGGCAATGAATAATGTGATCTCCCACAATGACACAGTGGGGAGCAGCAGTCAGACCACTAATGGACCACATAAGATATGGATTTACAAAAGTTTAATCTTCTGCTGATTTGGTTTACATTTTAATTCCAAGATAATGTTTGAGTTTGAGTACTGATTTTGCATAATCATGGTTGCTGGTACCTTAGTATGGATAGTCATATATATGCTTATGCTAACCCTGCAGAAAGTTAGAAGAATTACCTCTAATCCACTTATGACCCCAAACACGAATAGAAGATATGTCCCCCAATAAACTATAGGTGTCATTAATTTATTATTAATTGAGAGCTTCAAATACTTCATTAAAAATGCTTGGATTAATCCATGCTATGATGCTATCATCATAAATATCAACACTTAGGGTGGACCACTTTGATCGGTGGTCTAATAAATATCAACAGTTAAAATCATCATAAGTTCCAACAACAACTTAATTCCCGTTGAAAGTAGAATTTCATGGTTCTTCTTGTTCTAATGAGTAAGACAATGTCCTAATTAATATCAATTTTAAAATCACATGTATACAAAAATACGAGTACCTTAATACTCAACTCTCATATTTGTCTCTCTGTTTTTGTCGACCCGACGTTACTTTAGTTAGGGTATATAAAGGATAGGTTAAGTCGGGTTGCATCTGACTAAACCCAATCTTAAGCCGAGTTAAGCTTATTTTTAGACATGAACTCAATCCTAAACCCAATCAAACTTGATGAGGTACATGCCAATTAAGATGGGAACAATATCAAGTAATGACGAGGTTGGTCATAAGACAAGTCATCAATACATAAACATTTTTAAAATAAAAAAAAGAATTAACCGTCAATTTTTTTTAATCACGTGTCAACAGCATAATTCCAAGAATTGCAAACTTTCACTAACTATATAACAGTAGCATAATTCCGGAAATCACAAATAATTTATATGACAAGATTAATATTAATTCCGGTGGTTAAATGTTCCATATGGCTAGAAAAAGTTAGCAAACTCCAGAATCTAGTACTATAAGATTTCTAAGGAAATAGAAGTTAAATAGAATAATATCCGGTTCCACAAAATGATCAAATAGAGAAAATTAGCAATAAGAGATGTAACTCTGTGACCCTAATCAAAATTACATTAAAAAGAGTCAAAGTATTCACATATTAGTATGAAACCAATAGAACGTTGCACAAAGAGTCAAAGTAAATTGCCTTTGTTCTCAAGTTAAATTGGAACGAAACGAATAACCAGAATCCGGTTCCTGTTTGAGTTGTGTCCTTGTCTTATCTGATATTTTTGTCCCATTTTTATTTGACAGGGTTAGATCCCACCCATTGTGTTCGGACCAGTACAGGTAGCAAGAAAGAAACCCCTAAATCAATTCACCACCTCACGAAATACGTCAGCCTTTTTTGGTATTTTGAATGATTACTGAATTGACAATGAAAGTGGTCCACCATAAAACCCACTTTTTAGATATAAATCCCAAATATACACTTTAAAAGCCTTAATGTTTATCACAATTGTTATCATGGATCGCATCTCAAAGCATAATGATTGTAGATGACAATATGTCATTATCATCATGAGGTGAGGAGTGAATGAATATTTTGAACAACCATTGGTCACAACTTCCACGACAACTTCCATTTTATCTATTTCTATTGGTTAAAAATAATATAGAGAGAAAATGGAAGAGAGAGAATAAAAACATAATGTGAGTATGAGAGAGAAAGTTGTTGCAAAATGGTTGTACAAATATCATTTCTCATGTCTATAATGTATATCAGTCCTCCTTGCATTTTAATGAAAAAGAAAGAAAAGAAAGGGTAGAAAAAAACTAATGAAAACTTTGATTGAATTGCCATAAATTTATTTTTATTTTTTATTTCCTTCAATCTCAAATTCATAGAATCCATCCATTATTACTGAACATTTGGTAGGAAAATTTTAATTTTTAGCGCAATAATGCGATCTCAACAGAACTGATAAAACATGCTTGTTGATCCATCTCCGAAGGTCCGCAGATGAGCAGGTACTACCAATGTCCTGCACATCGGGCAAGTACATTCTCTCTCAAACCTGGAAAAACGAATTGGTAAAGACATGTTATGAAAAGATTATTTTGAACAATCTGAATATTATTCTATAATATAACGGAAGGTTAATGAAATCAAAACCTTGCCATAGACTCAAAGTTCTAAAGTCTGGGGAAATCACAACTTCTGGTCATTAGGTGCAAAGCAGTGGGTGCTACTTATTAAAAATTTATTAAAAATCCATTTCCATTAATGATACATTTTCTTCCATAACCATTTTAATGCAGATAGGGGCCATGCATACCTCCTTCCCTAGTATCCTATTCTCATGCTCCATGCAATTATTAGCCAAACTTAACAATGCAACACTTAGATAATAATGAAAAGCATACAGGAAACTATCAAGAGGCGGGATCCAAGTCTAATAAATAGTCTGAGGATGCATAACAAGCAAGGGTTTCAACTTTAATTAGTAAATAATAATCACAAGTTATTTATGCAAACCATTTTCATCTTCTGAATTTATTAATAGACCACTGCAATATCTAGCAAATATATGCCAAATTTTAAGTGTGACGGAGATGTAAATCTAAAATAATTATGTGGACAGCCATTCTGATAATTAATTGAGGCAATTTAGGGGATATGCCCTAGACGGAAGGCGTCCAACCCAAATAGTTATCTGTTACTTTTATAAACCTATAGTTTATTTGTCTTATATAAGCAGCAAGTTTTCAATTTAAAATGTCTAAACATGTAATAAAACTATGAACTAACCATTCGGATACACACTCCTCGCAGAACATGTGTCCACAGCGAACCAGGATAGGAACATGCATCTTCTCTTGGCATATAGTGCACAGATCACCAGCAGCACTTACCTGCATTTAGATACTCAACTTACAACCGCCGGTAAAAAGACTAGTGAAAAAAGTCTTTCATTATATAAATATTAGTATATAAAGAATAGCAGCATTAAATAACAAAAGGGAGGTCAATAGCAAACAAAAAATACAGAATAAAGCCATGTCGATGTTTCAAAGACCTCCAGCTCTTCCACATAATCATATTAAGAATCCTTATGAAAGTATACATTATCCAAGCACTTGAGAAAATAAAAGAAAACCACAATCCAACAAAGCAATGTAAAAGCAAGAACTGTCCCAAGTAGGATGCTTGAATGGTTAGTTGAGGGAGGTTGAAAGAGTTCCAATTAGGAAGTCGTTCAAACCTTAAAAACTAATGTAACCACTGTTTACAAACACTAACACATGACTGATAAAAAATGTGAAGAGTTTCACATTGGATGAGATATGATCTAAAAATGTGTTTATAAGTGGTGGGTAGTCATCATCTTACAAGTCGATTTTGTAAGAATGGGTTAGGCCCATCCCAAATTCTAAGATGGCATCACAGCCTATCCAAGATCTGTTGGGCCACATCCTATCAGATCATCGCTATCGAGCCACTCGGGTCACACACCAGATGCCCAATCCTAGTTGTCAGTGAGTGTGTTAAGTGTCCCACATTGGGTGAGATATGACCTGCAAATGTTTATAAGTGGTGGGTAGTCTCATCACCTTACAAGCCGGTTTTGTAAGGGCTTGAATTTTTAGCTTTTCTCCTTAATTTGACACAATTAAATGTAAACAAGGCATGCCACAAAGATCTTCCCTCCTTACTTCTAAAACCTCTATAAGCTGACTCGGCAGAAATTGCTCTAAATTTGAAGCAAGGGTCAGGACTAAGGAATCTCGAAAGATCACAAAAAACTTAATCTACATATACAAACAAGGGCAACATACAAAATGCATGTATAGAAATAAATTAATTCATCAAACCAACAAGTAACAACTATGAAGATTGGAAACAAAACCGTAACCAAATAAGTAGCATTCACAAAAAAAGTATACAAAAACCTTACGTTTCCTTGTCCCTTGATAAGCATTTAAAACTTTGAAAAGCTTTCAGAAAAAAAGATGAGGCAGATGAATATAGTATCATATTCTTTTTTTTAAGGATCCCTTCCCATTCCCCACACCATCCATAAAAATGCTGTTCTATTATATTACACAACTACCAAGCATACAACTAAACAAATTGAGTGTCATGATGACACAATGCATTATGGAGAGAATGCAAACATATTCCACATCTTTTTACTATAACTGAAGATTGTTGCATTAATTTATCGACTTCAAATTTCAGATTAACAAAGTATGTTGTGGGCTAAGAGGTAAAGTTAACTCCATTTAAGTATATAATTCCTTTATTTGATTGCATAAATGAATATTTGAAGGAGGGACACAGGTCCCTTATCTTAAACCTCTAAAATTTGCACATCCAATTTTCAATAACTTTTATAGGTTGTGTATGCATTGAGAAAGCTACAGTGTCAAAGCGAAAAAATGCTATTGAAACAAAGAAAGTAGAGACGTAATTAAGATTGCAATTATTCAGATCCAGATTTAATCAGATCATTTTTCAGAATATTTACCTGTTCTGGTGTAGCATAAACACCATAAAGAATTTCGTCTTCTGATAATGCTTTTAAGGCAAAAAGTAAGCATGTCACCTAATAAACATATAGATGGGTAAAGAAAATGGAATAATTAAGGGTCGTGCACAAACATCTTTATATACAGCATAAGAAAGCCAATTTTAAAGAATGAAAGCTTACCTTCTCAACTGCAGATGTTAACTTGAATGTTAGATACAATCCTGTGATTATTGATGAGAAGAGACTTCCAAAGTCCATGTAAAAGAAAAATCGGTACCAAACTGGTGCTGGCAAGAAAGCACGATATAGTAGCAGTGTGTACTCAACCAGAGTTAAGATTTGACCCTTGAAACAATTTAAAACATTTTCAGATCAGTGCAACAGAAAACTATACTTGAAAACTACAGGCTTGTTGTGAAAAGCAAGGAAACTACTCCTAACCTGTCGACGGAAGTTATGGCCTCTGCCATTTTTGCAGTAAATCAGCAACAAACACTTGAAAGCCATTGCCACTTGCCGCACCATTGTATCTGAAAGCCAATGAATATTGTGACCATGGATACTAACCAGTAATTGTTTCTCACCACAAAAGAATTAGAATAATTGTATGCCATAGAAACACCAATATCAAGAATAGACAACACACATAAATAATACACCAGGACACCGGGGATGGGAAGATACTTGTAAAACAATAGATATGTAAAAAGATACAACTCATTGTTGGTGTCGAAAAGTACCTAAAACATTGCAGCAGCTAAGTGATTCACAGCATTATTCTGAAACAACAATTTATAGTGAAACAAAACTACTTAAATATTATGCAAACAGGCAAATTTGGTAAATGTTATTACGTTAATTTCTTATACACAGCATGAAAAATACTTCAAATTGGCACACAATGCAAGACCCGCAAATCTTGGATCAAAACTTAAAACACGTTTAATATTGTAATAAGTTTATTTGGATTCCGTCATTGTTTCCTGCACGGCATACAAGAGTAACATGAACCCTGAAAATTCTAAAAGAAACATCGAATCCATCAACAGCGCACACAATAGCAAACCAATTGATATATTCCACAATTTATGTGATAATATCAATTAAAATGAGAAGTGCGGTTAGATAACCAACCAATAATGGACTCAAGTGATGCAATTGTCAGGAGAAGAAGGTTGACCAAGTAAGCAAACCCGCATTGGCAAAGAACTGTTAACTTTACCCTAAACAAAGTTATTCAAATTTGGTCATATCCCACTGATTAAATACAAAAGACTCGTTTTACTGTACTCCTTCCACATCCATGATATACTTTAGTCTTTAAATAATAAAAATATTTCAAAATAGAGAAGTTATGAAATAAAAACAAAAAGGAAAGCTTATCTTTCATTATCATTAATTGAGCAAATAACCCTACTATTGTGCTGAAATTTAAAAGAACCCCGTACTCTAATAAAGCATAATTATTTGCACGCCAGATTACTTTATAAGCAGATTACTTTCTATTTCAATCACAAACTATTTACTTACATTTTATGTCACTAAGCCTGATAAAGCAAATAAATTGTCTGGTGTGCAAACAACTGATAACAATATAACTGCATATATAGAATGAATCCATACCATTAACCAAAATGATGAATATCGCTTGCCCAAAAGACGGTGTTGCTTTTGGCGGAAACATGGCCAGAGGGAATAAAACATCATCATTTCCATAACACTGGTAAATGCACATCACGTACAGCATGAACATAAAAGAGAGAGCAAGAAGAGCGGAGACTTTCTGATCTCCCTGCAAAACAGAAATCGAATTGAGCCTCTCTAATTTTTTTTGTCATCTTTTTGTGAGGAGGACGGGAATTCACAAGTAGATGCTTCATTTCGAAATGAAAATTCTAAAGGACTTGCATAATTATGGGCATAGTACCTTCAGCGCAGTATGTTTCTTGACAATCTCATTTGACCTGAACATTACAGCTGATACACCAATTGTGACAAAGAAATCTGCAAGTTTTCATATACAAATATCATACAGTTAAATCGATGGATTGGATTCGAAGGTATAACATAGGGTTTGAGTGATAAAGAGGTCATTGACTCAACTCCCCTATTAACATAACACACTAACTGCTAAGTACTAACATTTTATGTTCGGAACAAAAATGGTGGAAACAGCCGAAGTAGAAATTTAGAGGAAACTGAAACTAACTATATGTGAGAAGCAGTTCCTTAGACCATAGAATCAACTACGCATTTAATTCAATACAAATAACAGTTAAACATCAAACCATGTTGTTTTTATTACCTTATCAAGGAGGGATGAAGACGTTGCAAAGAAGAACAAATATACTCACAAGAAATTAGATAGCACAAATTCAATACAGTCTTCTTCACTGAGTAAAGCTTGGACATTTTTTTTTTTGGAAGAAGCTAAACTGGCCCGCTGAAATTGGCATCCGAGAGAATCAAACCTGAGACCTTGAGAGGAGCACACTCCAAGGTCCCAAGCCAATACCATCAGGCCAACCCAAGTGGGAGTAAAGCTTAGACAGCATCAAGTAAGGATCATTACAGAAACACGGAGCATTAACATGATGGGCCTGTTTGGATTGGCTAATTTGAGCTTTATCTACTGACATATGTTTTGTGAGAACTTATGAAAACATGTCATGACAGTTTTTCATAAGCTTTTTTATAGCATATATAAAATGAATTTAACTTTATTTTATCATTTGCTATAGAAATAGCCTGTGCGAGCTTACACAAACGCTTATCATGATAAGCGCTTCTGCTATAAGCTACAAATAAGCTGTTAATCCAAACATGCCCAATATCTCAAGCAGCAAAATGAACTTGGTTCAGCCATATGATTGAAGATTATACTACATTACATTACACATCAAAAACACCATCCGATCCAATATACGGGAACATTTGAAGGACAAAAGAAAGATGAGAAACAAAAGAAGATCATACATTCCATGTGGCGGCGGATCAAAACAATCAACAACAAGAGCGAAAAAGGAAGAATTTGATCAACCATCTTAGCAATCTGCTGAAAATCAAACCAGGAAAAAGTGGAGAAGCTGTCGTTAACTCCACCGACAATATCAGTTAAAGGTACCAAAGGAAGTCTATCCGCCGCAACAGCACGGCGAGCCTCTTCAGAGAACATCACATTCCGTGAAGAAGAAGAAGAAGAAGAAGAAGAAGAACCACCCTCTTGTTGAGAAGAAGCAGCTCGAAACCGTTGCCACGTGCGAGGAATCATGATCACGTGATCAGCTCTGAAGTGAAGAATCAGCACGAAGGAAAACTTGTTTCAAACCAATTTATAGTGTTATTACTTACACCTCTTCTAGATGATGATTCTGATACCATCGTATTGCGAAAACACGACAAAATTGAAACCTTAATTGATTTGACCAACGATGTTGTTTTCTTTTTCCTTATGCGTTTCGACGACGTATAAGGAAAAATCGTTTGTGTATTGTTGAACAAGATTTGGGTTATCTGAATGAAGAAATTAATTAAGATAAAGATGGGAAATAATAATAAAAGAGAATGAAATGAAGAAAATTAGGATTAGGATTAGGATTAATGAAACTTGTGAAAGGGGTTAGTTGAAGATGAAAGCAGTGACGGTGGAAGGAGAGATGAAAAGTTAAATTCATGAAACTCATGCTTTTGTTTTTTGTCTGTGTGCGCGTCACTCTTGTCTAATACTCCCTCCCTCATATTTCAACACTTTTCATTAGTTGCTTCTCGCCACGTACCGTTTCCTTCATTCCAACCCAGTCCTTCCAATTATATAATGCCTTCTTTATTTTTCATTTTTAAATTAAAGATATTATAAATTATTTTTTAAAGAATTAAACTTTTTTTGGTACTGTTTTTAAAAAATTAAATTAACATGTTTAATACTTCAATCACGATTGAATTTTTTAAAAACCATTTTAAAATGTCTATGAATTTATTATTTTTTTAGCAAATTTATTTTTACTTTATATATAAACCATTATTTAAACTTTAATAGAAGGCAAGCGGGCAACAAGTTGCGCCGCCAAACCTTTTTTAATGACAAAATAATCCTTGTAAACGCAACATTCAGAGACATACATTGACCTTTTGCTCTATAAATTAGAATTAAAAAGTAAACTCTGGTCTTTCATCTTAATAATAAACAATTTATCATAATAAATAAATGCAAGGTAAAAAAAATATCAATATTGTTGGTTTTGACCAAAAATATTCAAGTGTAAAAAAAATTAAAATATTTAATAATGAATACACCAAAATATTAAAAATATGACCCTTCAAAAAAATATTAAAAAATATGAGTTTAATGGTGGTGGGTTGATGGTCCAAAACAACTTTGCACATACAATCAATCATAACATTTAGAATCGCCACATCAATTAATGTTTTTAATTTGTGGCAATTTAAAATGTTTTGATTGGTTGTGTGTACAAAAGTATTTTGAACCGTTAATCCACCACCATTAAACTCTAAAAATATTTTATAATGAATACACCAAAATATTAAATAGTACTCCGGTCATTTATATAAGAAACTTTTCAAAAGAAAAATTGGTTATAATAATAAATACAAAAAAAAAAAACATATCACAACTTTTAAGGTATATTTATTGTGTTATATACTTTTTTAGCCTTCATTTTATATTTGTATTTTTAATATTAGTGAGTATATTTAATACTTCACAAATTTTTATGAGGATATATTTGTAAGAATATTTAAAAAGTTGCAACAATTAATGATTGTCTTGATTTTTATGTTTTTTGATTTTTCTTCTTTCAAAAAAAATGTTTTTTGGTTTTTCTTCTTACATATATCTAGATATATAATCGAGTCAATCCATAAATCAAACGAGTTGAACTACATATAATTCACATTCAGCTCATTTAGTCAACGAACTTAATTTTTAACTCAAGTTCAGCTCGTTTTGTTCATAAACTAAGTTCAACGAGTCAATTCTCAGGTCGATCTTCGAACTATATTCGAGTTGATTCGATTCATTGTCAGTCTTTCGCTCTAAAATCTACTTCCGGTGGAAAGAGTGTGAGTCTCAACATGAAGGAAAGAGATGAAGTTGTTGTTCTTGTGCCATCAGAACTCACGTGACCCCCCTTCTCACACATGCCTTTCCTTCTTTCTTTTTTTTTTAAAAATTAAAACATTACAAATGTGGCATTTTTATTTATTTTTAAATTAAAAATTGCACATGTGGCGTCCAACTCACTTAAGTGAGGTGTCACGTGTGCGTTGACTGAGTCAACATTGGATAAAGGGTCCAAAAGTGCAAAAGGGGGTAAACTTAAGGGGTTGATCTGTAACTATTTTTTATAAGGGGCGAAAATCGCAACTTTGTGATACTTAAAGGGCCAAAAGTGCAATCAAACCTTATGTATATCCCAACTACGTATCAAAACACACCATATCTATATTATTTTATGTTTTTGTCTTCAAATGAAACTTAGCATTTCCAATCTAGAGCGTGGCAATTGATGAATGAACAATCTTAGAAAGATAAAGCTTTTGGATCTGAACGATAAAGATTAAGTTGAGAAGAAAAAAAACTAGAATAGAAAATAAACAAGACAAAGAATAAAACAATATTTGCTCAACAAAAGAAAGAATAAAAACATTTTTTGTAATTTGTTATAATGTAATTTTCGTCCCCATATTTTAGGTTAATTGAAATTTTATCCCCTATGTTTAAAGCCACTATTTGGTCCACATGTTTTACATTTTTTGGATTTGTTTAAGTCCCCCGTCGGTTTTAGTGATTTGTCACTTTTATTAAGGACTTGGCAGTGATGTGACATGAACGTATTGCCTAATTCATTTTTCCATGTCATTAAAAGCATTTTCATATCTTTTAATAATTAATTGAAATCTATACTATATATAAAGAAAATAATTTCTTTCAGGTATTTTAGGTTGACTTTTTCTCTTTCAAAAATGCCTCCAATTTTTAAAACAAATAAATAAGAACAAATTTGAACATTAAAAAAAATGTAACAAATACGATATGATTATATATGTCTGATTTTTTTCCTTTATCATTTAAAAAGTGTAACAAACTATATGCGTATATTTATACTTACTTTTTTATTATTTCAATTATACCCTTAAACAACTTTTTATATAATAAAGACTAGGGGTGGGCAAAAATAACCAAAAACCAATTCGCATCGGTTAACCAAACCGAATCGTATCAAAATTAACTGAACCATTTAACCAATTCTTGAACCGAACCATTATTTTGATAACAATCCACTAACTGAACTGAACCGTTGGTAACCACAATTATCCGAATCAAACCGAACCATCAACCATATCAATTTTAAAAACAACTTATTTTATGCAAAACAACATATTTTAAAAAACTGTTTATTCAAAACAGCTTGTGTTATGAAAACAGCTTATTAAAAAAAAAACTTATTCAAAACAGCTTATTTAAAACAACTCATTTTATGCAAAACAGCTTATTTTTAACAACTTATTTTAAAAATTGATTCATGCTTTTGAATGTATTGGATCTTAACATTTTCAACTCAGCTTTCAGAGTTAGGAGTTATCACTGTTTCTGTTAAATTTGATTTTTTTTATTTTCATGCTTTCATTTTTAATATCATGGGAAAAGTATTCAGTATGCTTTGAAAGTCTTCAATTAAGCTATGGGAAAATTTGAAATCATGTTGTAGCATA
>Ga0228711_1001824_pt1 | contig 31973 bp, 13 predicted proteins | sample MedpolnodulmetaG_2_FD_177996 | JGI IMG/M metagenome (GOLD analysis project Ga0228711, IMG submission 177996) | Root nodule microbial communities from Medicago polymorpha collected in Santa Monica, California, United States - brown nodules | ecosystem: Host-associated > Plants > Roots > Nodule... | reverse complement strand
CACCAGTAAGATTGAAGCTTAACTTTATCTAGCAATTGATTAATCGAAGCTTCTGTTTGGTGAAAAACCCGAGCATTCCTTTCAAGCCAAATCACCCACACACAAGATAACCATATAAGATGAAAAGAGAAGCAGTTGTTTTTTGAGAAGCCTCCTAAGGTGTCAAATTGATATAAATGGTATGGCACATGTTCAGGAAACACTACGTGGTAACTAAGCCAATGGGAAATACCATACCAAAGTTTACCAAAAAAATCACAAGAGAGGAATAAGTATTTTGCATCCTCCATCATACCACATCCACTCACGCATAACTGAGCATTTGGAAGTAAAATGTGTCTTTTAATTAGATTGTCCGTTGTTTGTAATCTATCCCGCAACAGACGCCAAGCAAAGAGACTAATTTTCAAGGGCACTTCCTTGTTTCAGATTTCTGACGTATGAGTTGCTGACAAGTTGTTGTTGGTTGGTGTTAACAGATGGTTATAAGCACTTGTGACGTTATAATTGCTGGAAGCATGTAAGTGCCAAATCCACCTGTCAGAATGATTAGGCTGCAAAACAATATTAGTTAAAATATCACAACACCCCCGCACCTTCTCCTCCCAAGTAAACAAACGACGCCGCCACTTCCAAGCTTCCCCCTCTTCCCACCACCCAAGCGAATATATTTCAGCCACCATTGTCATTTTATTATTAGCAAGATCAAAAAGGCGGCCAAAACTATTCTTCAAAACTAACTCATCAATCCAAGGATCCCACCAAAATAAAGTATGAGCACCGTCGCCTACCTTCCGCCCAACATTATCATCAAACCACCACCCACCTCCCACACCAACCCCATTGTTTATATTTATTAAATTATTCCACCAAATAGAGTTAAACTGCCCCTCCTCTACGATTATACCTCCTACCTCTCCATATCTACCTGTTAAAACTCTATACCACAAACTCCTATTTTCAACCCGCATACGCCAACACCATTTACCAAGTAATGCCAAATTAAACTCCCGAATCCTCCGCACTCCTAAGCCTCCATCCTCCTTTTTGGAACAAATAGTGTCCCAGTTAATCCAAGAAATTTTCCTAACCTCCTCACAGCCCCAAAAAAAAAAACAATTAAAAATAGATTCAATAGAGGAAATGATACCTGCGGGAGCTTTAAAGAAGGAAAGAAAGTAGACCGGAAGAGAGGACAAGACAGACTTTAGAAGAACTAAACGGCCACCCAAAGATAGATTTTTACTCTTCCAACCCGATAATCTGGATTTAATACGGTTAATCAAGGGTTGCCAAAATTTTAATTTGCGAGGATCACCACCTATAGATAGCCCCAGATATAGAAAAGGAACTCTGCCCAATTTACAATGAAGAATAGAGGCTGCCTCGGCAAATCAAGAATCATGAATATTAACACCAACTAACATACTTTTGTGGAAGTTCACTTTGAGACCAGATGTCGCTTCAAAGAGAATGAGTAGAGCTCTAATATTAGCCCAACTTCGATCCCCAATATTAAACTATTTTAATATTTCCCCTTTAATAACTTGTTTTAAACTATTTTTAATAACGAGAGGCCGAAATATAATTCGTGTCGTCCTTAAATACCCGTTAAGTTATATTTTATTGTTGTAACAGGAAAATATTTTCGTGCGTAAAAATGATTAAATTAAAGGGGTCGTCAGCGTTTGCTTGTTCAACACCGAATCTTGACTTTGTAATCTATTCAACCGCTTTCGCGCGTACGTCTTACAACTTCAAAACTCCGTTTGAAAAATAATCAATTTACGCGCGAAAAGTTATTCTTAGTAGAAAAACAATAATTTAAAGGTACCGTCGGCTTTCGTGCGTCCGTTACCGTATTTTAAACTCACAGACTCCCGCTTTCGCGCATCCGACTACGAGTTTAAAATACCTTTTTGAATATTAGTAATTTCTAAATCAATTAAAGAAAATGCTTTCCCTGTATTTTAAAGTCAATTTCTGAATTTTCTACGGTTAGATACTCTCTTTCGATATGAAACCGATATCACTTTATTTCAACTTTTGCTGTAAATATTTATCATTAAAAATCAGAATTTTCAGACTTAAAAATAATTCCTGTTATAATCTCTAATCATACAATCTAATATAGTACCATTGGTACGACGTTCATCACATTCCGGACTCTAAATGAAATAAAACAAATGAGTGAAGCCTTTGTTAATCACGGCAACAGGAACAGCAACGCAGCAAGTGAGAATAAATGAATAACATCAACAGGAAATTGAAAGTAATATAAACCGCAGCAGCACAAGTGTATATCAGCCGTAATAAAGTAATCAATTGGAATTAAAGTAGCAACAACAAATAATAACGAGAGTAGAACTTGGCTAAATGGAATAAAACAAAGGTACTAAAAGTATTAATATTCTAAGGTAGCATAAATGTTTGGGAATGAAAAGAAAAGCAACTGAAAATTGTAATCTGCTAATCGCAAATCAGCACTTAAAACTCGGAATGTAAGCCATTTCTAACTCACTAATTTCTTTCTAAAAAGTGTGGTGTCTCAAACTGATTCTTGAAGGTCTCTTTTATAGGCAAAGTTTCATTAGGAGTGCTTTTGAACGCGTCCAGTGAAGTGGTGGAGAAAATGCGAAGTGGGGGTAACTGCTTCTGAAAGTGGGAAAGAATTGGTATGTCTTTTACTCCCCACCGACTTCTGACATTTAACCTTTTTTTACCCTTTTTTTTCTTCTTTTTTCATTGTATTTCATCATTTTAACGTGCGGCGACCTTTAACCGACAAATACTTGAAAGAGATACACAATACCAGTATAACATTGCAAAAATCTATAAAATCGAAATCAAAAAATGTGTAAGTTGAACTAAAATAATAGTGTATTTTGCATGTTATCAGTCAACACCAAAATATGTTTGATAACAATCACTTTTTCACAAGCTTATAACTTATTTTTACGAGCTTATAGCGATTTGTAGTAATGGTAAGCTAATTCAAGTAGTTTATAACTTGTCATTTTTTATCTCAAACATTTAGCCAATTACCCCTGCAATCTTAGCTAAAAAAATAAATATTAATTAAATGCACATTTTTTTCTTAAATGCGACCCCTTAACTTTTTAAAGTTACAATTTTGGACACCTCACAAAAAAAAAACAACGTTGCAAAACTGTTGTGAAGATGCCACATGATCCAAAATAGATGACCAAAATCACAACTTTTTATAAAGATAATGGGTAAAAAAAAACATATTTCTCTAAAGCTTGAGGGTCAAAAGAGAATATTTTTCTAAAATAGAGGGCTAAGAGAGGATATTTCCTTAAAGATAAAGGGAAAACCAATTATATTTTTTGTAAGGGTTCTAAAATTAGAACTTTTTAAAAGTTAAGAAGTGAAAAATATATTTAAGCCATTTTTTATGTTATTTCATATGTATAATCTCTTTCAAATGATAAATTTTACAAATATTACAAATTCAATCAACTAACTTATTCGTTATTAGCTACAAACCAACTTATAAGTCATCTGTTATGTTTGTAAAAATAAAAGTCATATGTTATAAGCTCGTCTACTATAAACTATTTTTTTTACAAAATAGAGCCTTATTTGTTTTGGTTTTTTGAGGGGATTAGTAATCTATATGTTTTCAAGTTTTTACGGGAACTATGAACGCATTTTACTCAATATTTTTGGGTACAAATTTATTTAATTAAACCTATTTTGATTTTGATAATTATACACTAAAAACTTATACTATCAATTTCAATTCAAACTATACAAACAACTTAAATAAACTAAAGGCTTAATAATAGTTTTGACCTTCTAAGTATCAGGAAGTTGTGACTTTGACCCCCTAACAAAATAAAATACAATTCAGCTCCCTAAGTACTGCCCCTCTTACAGTTTTGGACCACAGACTAATTTTGACCAATTCAACACTGACGTGGACGCTACATGTGCAATTTTCTTAATATTTTTTTTAAACTAAGAATAAATAAAAATAATTTTGTTTTATTTTTATATTTTTTTAATTAAAGCATTACACACGTGACATTTTAATTTATTTTTAAATTGAAAATTACACATGTGGCGTCCACGTCAGCGTTGAATTGGTTAAAATTGGGGGAATGGATTGTCTCCTGTAAGTTTTTTCTCCTGTTTTCTCTCATGAATCAATCTCAGCCCTTCATTTTTTTTAATGACAGATCTATGGATAGAAACAAAAACTCATAAATATGATGTCGTTTTGGGTCTCTTCTTGTTTTCTTCACAAACTCATCTCAATCCTACTTCTTCACGATCACCCAACAACTCCATGATTCAGATCTTCACACTGGCTGTGGCAAATTTGATGTGGTCCAGCTGTAAAAGTGGTTGTATAAGATTGTCTGGGCACTTTTATAAAAGAGGAAGGGTTAAAGTTTTGGTTGTAACATTTGATCTAACATCTTTTACTTTGAAATTTTAATCAATGGAACCTAATTATTTTTATACCTTGCACTGTGATCAATGGAACATTTATCTTCTTGTCAACACTTTAAAATAACTTATGAAACTAATATGAAAAGTTGGACGAAATACTGCTGATATGATGTTAAGATCACTGGGTACAAAGTTATAGCAGAAAAAAAAAATTAGAATCTTATAACAACAAAGTAAAGCAAATAACATAATTGAAATTCTTCTAGATTGCCAAGTGACTTAAGGTACGAATTGGATTTTTGAATGGAGCATAAAACTAATTGTGAATAAGGTATGTGATTGTGCAGAGATGGTTTTGTGAGGAAGGTAAGAAAGAAAACAGCCAAAATCCATTTTATTGATTGTTTTTATTAGTTGTCGTGGATCGAAAAATGGAGGATTAGGATTGGCACGAGAAAACAGGAGAAAAACTAATGGGAGACAATCTATTCTCTAAAATTGATGGGGTCAAAATTGTAAAAGGGCAGTACTTAAGAGGTTGAATTATATTTTATTTTATTAGGACCCAAAATCACAACTTCCTAATACTGTTATTAAACCTAAACTAAAATCTCTCGAGGAATTGTATTCAAATATAAATTACTTTAATTTTAATTTACTCAAACAAAAATCAATCTTAAATAAATTCACACAAACTCAATTTTATTCATCAGAAAACCAAACATACACCAAAAACATAAAAAAAAAAAAACCCCTTTTTACCAACTTATAAAACTAAAAGTCTATTCTATCTATTTTATTTTATTTTTGCAAAATCACCTGAATTTCTCTAGTTTTTTTGGGTAGAGCTTATGAAGATAGTATAAAGATGAAGAAGAAATGAGGGAAGAAGATGAAGAAAGCGAGAAAAAAATTAGGTGTTGATGACTCATTGTAAGATACTATAGATTCATATGATCAAATGGTCCTATTTTTTAATAAAAGATCCGAAGGTAAAAATTAAAATAATTAATATGGTCTACGGTAGACCACCTATAATGTTGATTCATCTTAGACATTTATAGTTAAAGTTAACAGAAGTGGACCAAATATTTGAAGGACCGAAAAGAAAATTTTTAGAGTCATGAGACCAAATTAAAAACAAGAAATAAGTTAGGAGATCAAATTGAAAACAAGAAATAAGTAGTAACCAAATGATCAATTAAATCTTCTTGTTTCTTCTTTTGTAAAATCTCTCCATCAACTTCTACCACCAATCATGGTGTATGCTTATGTCAACTAAGCACAACTTATAAAATAAATATTTCTCTATTACTCTTTACAACACAAAAGTGTCTACAAACTAAACTAAACTTATGTCCAAAAACGGCTTATTAAGTTAAAAGAAAAAACAAAACCAAGTGACTTAATTGTTTGCCCCTTGTCTTCTGCGGATGATATATGTTATCTTACTTGATGGCAGAGGACGAATCTTTTCCCGGAATTCTTGTATCCGCTTTACCAGGACCTCTTCCTCGACAAGAGAGACATGTGCTTCTAGAAGACTGTCCAGGTTTGCCGGAGCTTTGTGTTCTCTACCAATGTATTGTACATGGTCGAGAACACAAAACCCTGCACAAAGACGTATTTGTTTAAGCATCGGAAGAAAATTACATCCCTCTCTTGTATCATGTTTAATCACGGAAATCATAGTTATATAATAACAAACTTGTCACAAAATAGCAATTGACCAGAGCAACTCATAGACAGCCCACATGCCATAGTATTAACAATTTCCACGGCCTCGAGGCGAATCTACAATTCTTGCACTGAAAAACGCCAAAATGATGTAAGTGACATAACCAAACCAGTCAATACAACATAAAATCAATCTAAAAGGATTTAGTTCCGATTCAAAAGCGAAAAAAAAGAGAGTAGATAAACATATACGGTCAAATGATTTATAGCAAAGCAAAAAACACTATTATTATTTATTATTACTTATTACACCAAAAGATACTGAGATGAAACTAGGAAGAGAAAAAAAAACATAACAGATGATAAACACAGATCTGGATGAAACTAAGAAACGGTTTGAAGAGAAATAGCAAAGCATACAGATTACGAAATTTTACCTAGCAAGTAGAGATGTGAAGAAGCCATATATAGTAAAACAACCGCAACCGGGAGAAAATCTAAGTGAGAGAGGTGAAACCGAGCTTAGATCAAGTATTGACTACATTGAATCGGAAGTATGGAGTGAGATTGAGTGAATTTGATCGACAAATGAAGATATAAGTGGGTTTGAGAGGAGAATGAAGAAAGTTGAAGCTGAGAAAGTGTGAGGATTTGGGTCTAGTAGGGGTTTGATGGTATGAGATGAGTGTGGAGTGTGTTTTTATATTGACGGCAGCACTGAAGGCTTCATCCATGTATTTTCAATCATATTTCTACTTTTTTGTTTTTTAAAAAATGGTTTTTTATTGGTACTAAATGCATATGGTAGGTATGTGTCAATGATAAATATAATTAAAAAATAACTTTTTAATATGTACAAATTTACATATAATAGAAAAACTTTTGTACTATTTACCTTAAATATGTCATTTTGCAAAAGTTTGATCCTAATTCAAACCATACCATGTTTTAAAAATGAGAAATGATATTTGTACAACCATTTTTTAACAATTTTTTGACAACTTTCTCTTTCATATTTACATTATGTTTTTATTCTCTCTTTTCCTTTTTCTTTCTCTATTGTTTTTGACCAATCAAATGAAAAAAAAACTAAGTTATCATGAAAGTTGTTTCAAAAAGATGTACAAATATCACTACTCTTTAAAAATTGCATTCGTTCTGAATTAGTGTTTTTGTTATGTCTTTTTTAGAAATCTCCCTTGATGTATAATGTTGATAACGATGACAATTGTGAAGAGGAAAAGCAATTGGTCAGTGTTATTCTAGCAACATTGTATCGATACAAAGCCTTTTTTGATTGATACTCTTCCATATCATCCACTACCTTTAAATCTGATCTCTAGGATGAAAGAACCCTCCAAACCTTGTGCCGGGAGGGAGAGATATTCTTTCATGGTCACAAAACCAAATCAATAATGTTTGGATACACACATAAAAAGATTCTCATCAAAATATTCAATCATCTTTTTTTATCAATTTCCTCCTTATTATTAAAAAAATATTTTTTATGTGTGTATGACCAAATACTTTTTCTTTGGTCTTGTGACCATAATAGAATTTCTCTAAAGGGATTAGTTTTGTTGTAATATATTTTATTTTAACTTCTTCATAAGAAAAAAAAAACTCCAACCACCCCTTATAAAGTCATCACGACACCTTTGTATTGAACAATGATATTTGAACAACTATTTGTCAACAACTTTCATGACAACCTCATTTTTCTCTCTTTTTATTGGTCAAAAACAATAGAGAGGGAAAAATGAAGAGAGATAGTAAGAATATAATGTGAGTATGAGAAATAAAGTTGTTAAAAAGTGGTTGTACAAATATCGTTTCTCCTTTGTATTTTGATCATTCTATCACTATCCGATTTGAGATCTATTGTTTGTGCTGGTGTTTTTTTTATGCTTTTTTTATTATTTTTCTTTGCTTGTGTTTCATTGTTATTTTTAGTTTGCTCCAAGATTGTACTTCACATGCTTGTTGAAATGTCTAAGAATGACTCTTTTATGGGTATCATATTTTGAGAAAGGGATTACGAGGCTATTACCGAATTCTATGTCCTCTCAATCTTAGTTGTGACTTGTCAACACGTGGTTAGATTGACCTTCAAAAACATTCGTGGTTGGATTAATCATGTAAGAGATGTCCTATAGTCAATACAAGCAAACACCAACAAATATATATATTTTCCTTACATGGATGAGATTATATATCGTAGATCTTGCATTATTTCTTAACTATTAGCTACATGTGATGAAATTAGGTTTGTTGTTAGGATTAATTTGGTTTCCGAAAGGTTCATGTGGATCATTAGCTTGTTTTTTACTATTTTAATCATTGGTGTTGATCTCAAAATTGAGATGAAGAATATCTCATCTCATAATTAATTTGATTATGTTATCTTTATTTTAGCATCTCATCTAAATACTAAATAAAATTAATTTTTTTGTCACAAAAAGATAACACTTTCATTTTACTAAAGTTATTAGATCATTGAATCTTTATGTACAGTCTATCGCAAACTTAATAGTAGCTCATAACTCTTTCCATCTTTACAAATAAGGTAATCACATAATTGGTATTTGATGGTGGTGATCAATACGAGATACATATTTTTTGAGAAGGAAAATGCTTGGCATCACGAAATTCTGATCACGACCGCATGGATTTCTCACACACCGCTTGCATTTTAAGTCTGGATTTTTCTGTCACTCGCAGACCTTCAATTCAATGCGTTAAAGCTTAACCACACCTAGCAGGTATATATTATTAGCCACATTTACATACACTTAACGTTTCTACAACTATGAATTACTCTTTCTTTGCAACCATACTAGACTTTTGACCTGCGCGACGCACGAGTCTTGTCGACTATAATAAAGATCAATGAATAATCTTTAACTCGTAAAATCATGGGTAGGTCAATAAACGCAAATTAAATTTATTAGATATACAATATTACAATTAAATTTGTGTCCTTCCATGACACTTGAATCTTATCAAATTTTACATTTTAGTTTTGAAATACTAATCAATTAAAGACTGTTATTTTATTTTATCACAATATATTATTGGAGCATTATCTTATCATTTTTTTAAAAAAAGATAAAAAGAATACAATATTATATTATTGCACGGGTCAATTTTATTTATTACTTTTATAGTTAAACATCAAAATTTGACTTATAATAATTGTTTTAAATTTTCACTAACATGAAAAACAAAGTCACTTCAATTGCTCTAAAAAGAATAATTACGCTTTGATATTTACTCAAAGTAATAATATATTTTTCCAACCAAATACATATCATATCTGCATATATCATAGAATTTAATAATAGAATATATCTTATACGTCTAGAAGTCCTAGCTCAACTGACAAATGCTGAAATTGTAAGGTCGAACGTCATGACCCGGGTTCGAACCCGGGACCTCACAATCTGTGTGAGTTTAATTTCAGTGGTTTACCACTTCATCTAAGACAAAAAAAAAACTTATACAATGTATTAATTATTTTGAAGATGTGTGTTTGGTTGAAGAGCTGTGTATTTTTCAAGGGGTATAACAATACATTTAATTTAATGCAGTTCATGGTTCCTAACAAAAAATTTTGAATTTCAAATTGAAGAAGTGCTGGAAGGAAATACATAATTAGGGTTAGCACTTAGCAATTAATGCGGATCATTTGGAGGGAATTTTCTAGGTTTAATTGTTGCAAACATAAAAAAAATATACAGAAACAATAGATACTAGCTTATTTACTCGGTGTCACCTGGGTTGCACATATAATATTTCTCTTTAGGTTGTATTATAATATTTATTCAAATTTTATATATCTTATAGATAATAAGAAAAACTATTACTCATTATAACCCACAATTTATCAAATAAACTATTAACATCTATCTAAAATATAAAATTAATATACTTTAGTTGAGTAAGTTGTAATAATAATCAAGAAATGTGTTTAGAATAAATAAAGAGGGCATATGTAAGAAAAAAAATTATTTCCCCAAATATAATATTGATTAAAATAAATAATCAAATAATTGTTTAAAATTTTCTCAATCAATTTACGATTTAAAAAGTAAATTATTTATTAAAAAAATTGGTTACAAAAAGTTTAGTTGAACTCCGGATGCTCACGAGGGTCATGACAGACCTCAAGCTCAAAGGGCATTTGCTTAACTACTTATAGATCATCCATCAAAGATGACATAACATCGACTACAACAATAAAACCCATGATCTTGCGTGTGATTTAACATCTTACCAACTGAGTTAACCTTTATTGAAAATTATCTATTAAATTTGATAAAAACCTATGTTGAGTTTAATATAATTTAAACTTAAGTTTAATGAAGGATAAAACTAAAAAACAAAGAAATAATTAGAATTAAAATGTAGGATTATATTTAAAAAGAACAAAAAAATTATTGTTTATATATATAGAATAAATTTTAGTAATAATAATACTAATCTATACTTACTCAAAAAAATACCAACCTATATTGTTTATAAAGAAATAAACCATTAATATCTATTATTTATACCTATAATTTTAATAAAAAAGAAATTAATTTAAATCAAAATTTAATAAAAACTATTGTTCGTAATTTATACGCATTAGTGCAATAAGAAGAGCAGACGGGAAGGCATGAAGTGGCCGTCTAAACGTTGATAATAATAATAATAATATCTAATTTTGTAAACATAAAAAAATTAAAATTAATATGAAAGGCCACATGCTCTAAAAAAGATAAATTTTTTAGAACTTGAATTAAGATTAAATGAAAAAAAATATTAAAAATGCATGTTAAAAAAAAGTATAAATTAAAAAAATGGTTCATTATAATGAAAATTTATGCGTATTTTGTTTAAATGTTTATGCTACTTAAAAGTCAAAACATTGAATGAAATATTTACCAGATATTATGAAATTAATAAATGTTTCTAAAAAAAAAATCAAAAAATGTATGTTGGTGAGATTTTATGCTAAATAGAAAATATATTTTGATCAACAAACAAAAGTTAAAATAATTTACATGGAGTGACATGAAAAAAATAAAATAAACATATAATAATGTTTTTTAATGAATAAAAATATATTCATTAAAAAAAAAGTCTACATAAACAATAGATATATACAAACGATGAACAACATGATAAGAATTAGAATGTCACAAATGAGGAGAAATATTAGAGATTGCTGTCTTTTAGAGAAAATTTGGTAAGTTAAATTGGTGTTACAAACCTAATAAAATTAATAAATAAGGATATCACCATTGTTTTGCACCTTTTAAAACCACCTTACGTTTGTGGCTCAATTATGGAGAGAAAACTTTTCAATAATTTAGAGCATGTATTTTTATTTATTAACAATTATCGTAAATTTTATTCAAAGGTCAATTAACTTTGTTGATACACCCAAAAAAAAGAGAGAGAAATCACTGGACAACTTATACACAATGCAATCATTAGTTATATTTTTGTGAAATAAAATTCGCTACATTTAGCATTTTTTTTATATTTTTTTCACTTGTTTTTATCGAATTAATGTCTATTAAGTCGGTACTTCAATCATGAAAATAAAGATGATCGTTAAAGACTACTTTTAAGAGAGGACATTAGTCTTCATTAAAAAAATTGTAATGCATGTAGCGCTAATAGTTTAAGTTCAAATGTGGTCCACTTTGTTTTGTTTTTTTAAAGGAAAATGTGGCCCACTTTATTATTTGAATGGTATATATAAATTTCAGCGTCTCCGCATGCATAGTTCGGTTACCATGAACATACATTATTATATGTAGGGGTTGGGGTTCGAACCTCGAACACCACTTATTTACCTTCAAAAAATTGAATTCTAATAATTAGGCTACTTGACAAAAAAAAATCAACTATTTAATAAAGAGAAACTTAATTAATTTTTTAAAAAAAGTTATTCAGTCAAAAATTAATATTTTGTGATAAATTAATTTTCTTTTGTCTTTAAAAATATAGCAAATTTTGATTATTTATTTTTCCCTATAGTTTATCAATCATGAAGATTCACTAATGTAAGGACATCTCAAGGCTCATATAATCTCCAACAAAAAGGTTCTCAAATGAGTTGAGTTTTAAGATCCACAGAATGTTTATAACTCTTTTACCAATTTAACCATTTCTTTGCTATAAGTATAACTTTGACAAAATATAATTACAACAAAAATATTTTGATTACTCATTATCTACACTAGTTTACATTTGACACGACAAACTAACGTGTCCTTCATGTATCTTGATTGTTTGACTCATGAGCACATAACGAAACTTCCACGACGTTGCTACGTATCTTCCTTGAACCTTCACATCTATAATTTTCTTCCTCATATCCTAAAATAACTCTTCCTCTTGTCACATACTATTATATATAGATTCCATTTCAGACAACTCTGTTCTTTATTTTATTTTATTGAGATTTATTTGCTTTCAAGATTTCATCTTAATCAAGACAGTGTTTGTTTGTTGCTGAATTGAAAAAAATGCTTCCAGGAGTTGAATGTGCTAGAAGGAGACGGTTGTATAAAAGCAAAGATGAAAGTGATTCTACAAAACGTTCATTTTGTTTATATACAAGAAACCTCAAATCCACAACTTCTTCACCCACAAGCTTTTTGAGGCAGAATCAGTACTCATACCCAGATGAGAAACTTGGAGGATCTGCTAGAGAAGCCAAAAGGAGATTAGATGAGAAGTTCACTGCGAGTATGAAGTCAGAAAACTACAAAAGAAGAAAAAGTCTTTTTTCGTGGCTTAATTTATTTTAATAACTTAGATCTTAATTACTTGGTGTCTTTGTTTAGAGTTGAAATTCAGTTTTTTGTTTTTGTAACAAGAGTTTCATTTAATATGTAATTGAAGACAAACCAATTGTAACCAAAGAAGATCCAGATACAATACAATGGTCTACACTTTCTTTTAGGTTATTGCCTCTTGAATAATGTCCCAGAAATGAAAACATTTGTTAGTTCGATCTTTAACATCAATATCATCAGATCTCAGCAACATAATGTCAAAAAAATTGTGGACCTGAATCAAGTCAAATGTGTAAACCTGGAACACATAGGGATAACCGTCTTTTAATTCAACCATGAAAATTTCCAAACCTAGCTACGAAGAACCGCTAGTTTGCACACCCCACACTGACCAAACTTGTTTAAAGCAAGCTTGTTCTACTACCATTGTAGTCCACCGGATTTGGTTGGAAAACTTGTAATGTTTATCGACCACCACCCTTATATTATAATGTTGAAATATGGTGCACAAGAATGAGTCAGTTTTCCAACCAATTGTCACTTGTTGATTTAAAACAGTGAAAAACATATTTAATGGTCTGAAAGCTTGAATTCCATTTCTGTTTTAGGAGTTTGCTTCTAAAAATTAAGTATCTCTCCTTTTATCTTTTTAGTTTTTTTCTGGTACAAAGAGAGAACCTCTTTTTTACTAGCTCAGACTAAAATGATTACAACTAACTTTTTTTAAAAGAAAATGTAAGTTAAGTATAAATTTAAAATGACAAAAGAAAGATTTGAAATGACCATGATGAAGGAAAACGGCAATAAAGATAAATTAAAGCTTTAAAATGAAAATGAAAATTAAATTGCAATGAAATTGAAATTAAAGATAAAAGTGTAAAGGAGCAAGAAATTGAAAGATAAGAAATAAATACTGGATCGAATTGACTGAAAATGCAATGTTGTGAACGTTGTAGTTAGAGACTCATCGACCTTTTCGTAGTTAGGATGTTCAGAGCCTACAAACTGGCAAAATTACTCTTATCTCTTAACTTAATTACATTTAATAACTTCGTTCTTTATCTTTTTTCGGGTCGTTTTGGTCCTTTCATGAATTAATATGTGGATTATCAATATTTAAATATATGATTTTAGTTTGAAATGTGTTTTTAGTGTTTAAATTTATTATCTTTTACTTATGTTTTCATATAAATTTTAAATGAGTTTAAAAAATTCATATACAATGAATTAAAAAGACAAAATGACCTGAAAAATAAATAAATAACGAAATCTTTGTTCAAAATTAAGTTTCGGGACGTTGAATGTAATTATCCTAAAATGATTCTTAGAAAAACTATTTTAATAAGGATTAAATAAATTTTTGATCCCTATAAAATTTTTAAATTTAAAATTTTAGTCTTTATAAAATTTTCTATCAATTTTTAGTCCTTAAAAACAAATTCATCACAACTTTTGGTTCTTGTATTTAAGTAAAATTGTGTGTGACGGAAGATAAAAATTTGTATTATTTTTCGTGGTCATGTTTAGTTTATATAAATCTCTAACGCAAAATTTTTTTTTTTTTTTTAACAGTTGATAAATTAAATATAAATTTTTAAGTTTTTAACGCTTAAAAAAATATATTATTTCATAGAGGAATACTAGCAACACACATTTTAACATACACTTTCAAACACACTCTTTTTGATGGATTTGGATATGCTTCGTTAGCAAATTCACACAGTTTGCCGCAGTAGCAAATCTCAGATGTCCGATCTGAAATGAACGGTCAAGATCTCACAGTGTGTGAAATTGTAGAAATATGTGTCATGAATTTGGAACCGTCAGATCATGGATTGGTGGTTGAGATTTGCTACTGCGGCAAACTGTGTGAATTTGCTACAACAACAAATCCAGATCCCTCTTTGATTGATAGAAATTTACATGGGTCCCACCAAATTATGTAGGTCTCATATAAATTTGATGGGTTTCATGTAAATTTTAACTAATCAAAGAGAATATGTGTTAAAATGTGTGTTGCTAACATTTCTCTGATTCATATTATTCTAAAAAATCAAATTTTTTTTTGCAGAAGAGATTGCTATAATAATATAAACATCTCGATAAAAAATTATTCAAAAATGTGAAGTATATATATAATTTGATTTAAATTCAGGCGGTAGAAAAAAAAATTTAGGGACAAAAACATACTTAACCCTTTTAGTAACTACTTGTTAAATGAAGGAGAGATAATTGAGCAACTAAATTTTTGATTTAAATATGAAGTATATATATAATTTGATTTCAAATCAGGCGCTAGAAAAAAAATTTAGGGACAAAAATATACTCAACCCTTTTAGTAACTACTTGTTAAATTAAGAAGAGCTAATTGAGCAACTAAATTTTTGATTTAATAACCAAGCAATTTAGCTCAAGTAACGAATCGTTTGAAAGAACTTGAGTTCAAATTTTTAAATAAAATAATTTTTTGTCAGAATATTCTCACATACCGGTTGAACTCCTAATAAGCAAGATCCTTTCACTGAGATCAGCAGGGTTACCGCAAAAATAAGTTGAGATTAATTATATTTTTTGTGTAAAAAATCATAAGCCACATGGAAGGGTCGGTTTGACCACATGATGCCACGATGGTGCATAAGCCTCAACGGCTAGTTTCCAGAATCAAATGACCGTTTGAGCAATAATAACAACACACTCCAAAAGTTTCAAAATCTCAGAAACACCGAATTCAACATAGACAATATCATAAATAATTTCAGGTACAGTTTTTCATCTCCAACAAAAACCTCAAACAATTTCATCAAACAACAATGGTGTACTCCAACTACACACCCACTTACTACTCAACTCTTCATGATTCAATCACCTCTTTCTGCAAAACCATTCTTCCTTTCAACTTCAAAAAACGTTCTTTACCTTCTGCAGAACATAGATTGTCTAAGCTACAATCCGACAACCTTAAATGGCAACAAGATTCTTTCCACCAAGTTTTGAACTTGATGGGTCTTCACAAAGAAGGAATTGTTGCTGAAACTGAAGTTAAAGCTTTCAAAACTCACTTGCTTGAGACCCTTATTTCTTCTCCTCCAGAACAAGAACACCCCATCATAATAAGAGACAAACTTCTGTTTTTGCAGGTTAGCATCAAATTTAGTACCCTTTGAATTCACCATTGAACTATTAAACCATTTTTAACTTTTTGTTTATTGTTTTTGGTTTTTTACTTTTTGAACCTTATTAGGAACTACTTTATGCCAAGTGCATTTCTGAAGAAGATTACCATTCTTCTAAAAGGCCATTGGTGCAAAGATTAGCAGTACAAGGAGCTAAGATTGATGCTAGAGACGTGATCGCGGGAAAATCAAAAGATTTAAAAGAGAATTCTGAAGAGGAATGGTCTGTGATTGATTTGAAGGATGATAAGAGTTTGATGAACAAGGAGAATTTGAATTCTAAGGGAAAATCAAGTCATGGATCAGCTTTGAAACAGATTAAAGGAGCAGCTTCAGTTTTCGGATTTGTTTCTTCTAACAAGCATGAAAAGAGCATATTTGATTCACCTCCTTTGCATAAACAACAAAGTGAAGGGAAAACTATTCTTATGGAGGAAAGTGAGCCTCCAAAACCAGCAAAGGAAAGCGGTGGTGGTTCGTCGAAGAGGAAACCATTTAGGACTTTGTTTCATAAGGAGCAGAGAGAGGGAAATGGTGGTGGGTCTGAGGTAGAACAAAGAGGAGGGAAATCAGTGAAAAAGCAATGGGGATTTGATGGATTGAAGAAATGGAAGAGAAATGAATTGGATGATGATGAAACAGCTCCTTTGCCTCTGAATCAGAGATCTGATAGTGAGGCTTTCTTAGCTTCATCTCAGTCTTTTACAAGAGCAGTTGGTGATGGACCAGATACCAAGTTGATCAAGAAGAAGTTGCACTCTGATGGTTCTCCATCTGATTTTTTCATAGATAAGGTATTCTTTTTTATCCTTCCATTATGTTTCAATCTAGCATGAACAAGTCAATTTAGTCTTAGTCTTAGATATCACACTCTCTTTAATGTTGAAGAGCACAAACTTACATATATTTTATGGATTAAAGTGACATATTCCGTATACTTTATGAACTAAATTGGATAGTTTAGAGACTAAATCGATGATTTATTCTTGATCTTATCCTTTGAGATAATTTTGGACATATATATTAAACAATTTGTTTGTGATTTATTAATAGGTTTTGGGAAACAACATAAAGAAGGAGTTGTCAAGAATCCAGACAGAACTTAGCAGCACAAACCCAAATCTTAAATTTTCGTGAGTATTTTCTCATTAAAGTTCATTTGGAAAATTGATAATGTTTTGCTTTGAAATGTAACATTTGCTGTGCGCAAACAGGAATGATCAGATGGAAGCAATTTCTACAAGAATTCCAGTGGATAAGGCTGATTTGAAAAACTACTTTCCCAAGTGAGTCAACTTAGTAATAAAATGTGGTTTCAGCTTTGGATTACTTAACAATTGATTTATGTACTCAATTTTTGCGGTGTTGTTTCTTATCTTGTGTGTCTACTGTGTTGAAGATCATGGTGTGACAAATATGGTGATGTTGTGTTGGATGTGGTGAAAAAGGAATTCAAAAACCACGTTGAAGAAATGGAAAACAAGCACAGCGTTTCAAGAGAAAAACATTTGTCCGGCAACTCAAAGCGGTGGACAACATTTGATGATGATGAAAACGTTCATCCAAATCTTTTTGGTCATCAGGATAATTCAGTTCGCAGTAGTAACATCAACCCATTTTCGCATGGTTATGCTGAGAGTACATGGAACTGATTAAGCTGAGGTCTATATCAGCTTCTTCCTCTAAGGAACTAATTAAGCTGAGATCTCTATCAGCTTCTTTCTCCAAGCAACATGCATGAATTTGTTCATACAAGCAAATGTTATTGTACTAGAGTATATTGTACCGGTAGTCAAGATTTTAATCTTTGAATCTATATTTCAAAGTTCAAACTCCTTTGAATATGTTCAAGCACTTGAACTGCGAGTGTGGAAACTCACTGGAGGAGTCTAATAATACTGTCAAGACTTTAAAATGACATAAAAAAAAACTTTAACTACTGTCTGAATTATCATTACTACTACTTTCATGCTTTTCAAAAGAAAATAGTACTACTTTCATGATTTCCGTATCGAACAGTGTTAGTGTCAAGGATCGAATCATGAACTTCATATCACTTAACTACTTGGTTGGGGTTCCATTCCATTTATTGAAACATCTAATCTTTTTTTTTTTGAAGGATTGAAAGATCTAATCTAATCATTTTTTTTTGAATAAATCTAATCTAATCATATTGTTAATTGGCTTGTGGGGGATATAAATAAACTATACAAGGAAAAAGGAATGTATGAGAAGACTCACGAAATTCGGATATAAAATTTCAAAATCCACGTTAAAGAAATGGAAAACATGCACATTTGCAAGAGAAAAACATCCCATTCATCCAAATCTTATTGTTCATCATGATAATTCAGTTCGCAGTCGTAACATCAAACCATTTTCCCGTGGCTATGCTGAGAGTACGACGACAACAAAACTTAATCCCACTAAATGAAATCGGCACACCATAATACTCTATCATACATCATATTTCTATCCAACTATACCGAGAGTACATGGAACTAATTAAGCTGGGGTCGATCAGCTTCTTCCTCTAAGGAACCTCATCCTCAGAAATTTTTCTGATGTTGGCAAATGATAGCCGTAGTAAGTAACATTAGTAGCCAAGATGTAAACCTCAAACTCCATGACGTGAGTTTTAACTATTTGACTACAAAAAAGATATTAACCGCTGTCTGAATTATCAATAATGCTTTTATGACATCAATATTTTCCATGTCAAACATTTTAGTGTTAAGTCGTCATTGCTACTTCAGTTTTGATAGGCATTTTCACATATATTTGACAATTTAAGAAACATGACATGAACCAATGTCAAATGTTAAGGAACTCAATCAACCCTATAATTATAATGCATAATTTCGCCTTATCTATTTCTCTCCTCTGTTAACACACTATAACAAACAAACAAACAAGGATTATTGGGGGAAAATATGGGTCTGGATACTGCAGTGACATTGCCACAATACAAAAAATGGAACCATCCTCTCAATGTTGCGGTAGAGCAAGAGGAAACACAAATAATTTGTCTCATTTCTTTCCTAGCGTAAGTAAGCAAGTACATTCACTCAAGTTCAATTCCATCTTTCTTAGCCAAATTATAATGATTAATTTGTCGGGGGGGGGGGATGGAAAATGTTGTTAGAAGAGATCTAGTCTTGAACCTTCTACATAGAACTTCTTTGGAAAATGTTGTTAGAAGAGATCTAGTCTTGAACCTTCTACATAGAACTTCTTTGGTGTCCCAATTCATATCACATGACTACTCGTTCGGGGTTCCTAAACATCTAATCTTATCATATTGTTAATTAGCTTGTCGGGGATGTAATAAACATGGAATAAGGAATATGAGAAACCTCGCAAATTCAGATATAAAATTTCACCTCCTTCATTAGCTATTTAGCAACTATCATTTGCCAAAAGGTCGGATGGATTTATCACTTATGGTTATTCAGTTATTCAGCATACACTTCACATCAATTTAATCTTTCAAGATTTCTCATATCAATTAGTCTTTCAACTAATTTTAAAGTGAAATCAAGATGATCTGTCAAGTTCTCTGTGATTATCAAAATGAACCATTTTGATGATACTAATTTCTGGAGGAACAAATTGATGTGAAGTGTATATGTAAATATGTAAACGACGAAAATGGAAGTTTAACCTAAATTTGAACTATTTACATTCATATGTACAATATCACCGAGACTGCACTTCTGAGTCAGTTGACAACTCTGTTAACCCTCCACAAACATTGCTGCGACACAGAGGACATACACTGTAAAAGATAGAAGTGGAAAAAAATGGTTACTTATATGTTGGAAACAGTTAACTATGGAAAGAATGAGACAATATCTGGTTACCCATGTATTTCCTTCAGCCACTTATCGACACACGACATGTGATATTCATGCTTGCAAGGAAGAACTCGTATTTGGTCCCCATCTTCATACTCCGCCAGGCATATGTAACATCTACCAAATGATTATTAAATTTAATTTATTTTATTGGAAGATACCAGAATTTTGAACTGCTAAAAAAAAAAGTATGACTTTCATGTAAGCATTCAAGGGCAGCACAAAGTATCAAAACATCACTGGCATAGACAAACAAGAGGATTAAAAACTCAGCCACGACTACTAATCTAGGGAAATTTGTTTAGTTTGATGATGATGATGATGATGCTAATAATAATAATATTAATTATAATAATTATAATAATTGTGATCAAAGAGCTTACTGTTCAGCATCACTGCCACCATCAGCTGCATCAACCTTCTTGTGAGACTTCAGAGGGAAAGAGTCCACAACTGATTCAGGTGCAGGGAGTGAGGTGGATAGGGACTGGGATCCAGGTTGCCGATGGATTTCATCTAAAACCTGCGATGGAAAAATATGGTAATGAGCAAATTGGTTTTGGTCCACATATCAGACTTCTCATGGTCCCAATGGCAAGGTACAGAATCATTTTGGGCCAAACAATTATTTAGGTCTAATGAGGGTCATTTCAGGTGACCAGAAAATAATAAATTTGAAACAGTTATGGATAATGAATGATTCACCATGCAAACCATAGTTCTTTATGCACGAAACATCTGGGGCTAACATAACAACTAGCACATGCCAACCAACATTTTCTGATGTAAGTTCACACTATCCTATCAATGGTATATCATAGTAAGATTTAACCAACTGACAATCATCAAGAACTGGGATTAAACTAAATACTGAAAACTTAAAGCAATGAATTATAGATGCATGGAGTTTAAATTATGCAAGAAAAACAACATATGACAATTGAGACAAGGACAAAACCTCAAAAAGAGCTTCAGCCAGCATGACTATTCTTGAAATACTTGATCGAGTGCTAGATTCCTCAGCCATTGGGAATGACTCGCACGAGCACATACCGTCTGCATGGAGTCCTAATGGACAAGAAGTGTTCAACCGACCAATCTCATCAAGGCCGCCACGAAGCCTTTCCCAGATCTGTATTAGTTAAGTAAACAACTTAAGTAACATGCAAGGGATCACACACCCAGTTAAAAAATGCAAGTACTAGTGACATACGCAACTTTCAAAAAAATACTTCAAATGTTCAGAATCACCTCAGATCTTGAGTTTCGCACTCTTTCATTCAATCTGTGAATTCTGCTGCCCCTATGTCCAGACACACCTCCAACACCATAATTTGATAAATCCTCATCAAAATCAACATGCCACCGATCTTGAGATCCCAAATCATCAGCGCCTCCAGAAGAGAAAACGATGGTTGGAGAATCGCCAAGCCTTCTTGAACTGCGTTGTGAAAAAGCATCCCAAAATAATCTTCTACTATTCCTTCTGGCGTCATGATCATCGGCATCTGCATTGCTGCCAGACAAAATGTTGGAAGATATTGCGACCACATCAACTTGAAAAAGACCATCATTTCCATGTACTATTTCCCGATTGGACACAAGAATACCTAAACCTGAAGGTAATGTTTCGTGACGAGCTCCATCTTCTGGCACTTGAGAAGCTGGTAGAGTATTAGAAGCTTGAGAAACAGGAATGGAAGAACTATGGATAGATATGCCTGCATCTGTGTTGATCTCAACAGAAATTTCACCAGAACTGGAATTTCCATACTCTTGAGAGATTGGGCTCCTTGGACGCGCGGTCTCATGAGATATTTGAGAGACGCCACTAAGCACTGGATCATCAACATTATTGATTCTATCCTTGTTAGCAGAATCATTAACAGAGAGAGAGACTGGATCTGAAGATTTCTGTTCAACCAATGAAGTACTAGCTGTGTTGTTGCTATCACTATATGATTCAGGATGGCTATGACCAGCACTTACCCGATAAGGAGGGACTAGCTCCTTTTGTTCAGACAAGCAATTCCTCTGACTACTTGTAGCAGCATTTCCAAAAGAACCTTCAACAGTAGCATTCTCGCGGAATCCAGTTCCCATATTGGTCGAGGTTGAACTTTCAGCTTGAGCACAACAACTAAATCTAACTTCTTCTGCACTTGATAATGTCGACTCACCAGCGAGTTTCTGAATTTGATCATCAAAATCTCTAGCTGGATCAACCTGAAGTTCTTCATATTGATGTCCTTCCAACTACAAAAAAAAAAGTAGAAATATCACTTCCTTAATCAGCCAATCTCTGAATATCTATTTAACAACCATCCTCGAATTACTGCATGTTTGAGGGCATAAATTTACATGTCATAGTTATACACAACATTGCTAAATGGCAGCTATCGCACTATATCACAGTGGAATTTAAACGAATCGTTATTGTTCTGCGATACACTGTTTAGTACAGTATGTTGTCAAATAGATCGTGTGGTGGAATTTGAACAAACCAATAATTTCCACTATCCGCGATTGACAACATTTCTTGTACATTCTATTTACCTTGAGAGACTTCGACTAGTTAAAAAAAAAACATAATTTCTAAATCCATCTTTAAACAGACTATTCTATTAGATAGATAAATCAGTGGCAATCAACTATGTATCACTGACACTTCTAATTGAAAGTGTGTCTGGTGCGTGTTTGACACCGACACATGGCTTACATTCAATCATGTCAATCTTTTCAAATTACTACCGTGACGATGTGTCAGTGTTGTTTAGTGTTGGTGTTTTTGTCCATGCTTCTTAGGTAATCAACATCCCTCTAGAATTCAATTGAAAGTAAAGCATTGGCACTACTTTCCAATGAATGAATAAACTTGTAACATGTAAAGATTTAATTTATCAATATTTCTAACAAACAAGAATATCGTTGGCATCATCAAATAACTTGATTGAATAAGCTCATATATGTGAAATAGTATGAATCAATTGAAAAATGATCAGATTATATAATCATCATAAACTATGAGAATCACTACATGTATTGTTTTGATCATATGAATAAAAAAGGGGATCGGATGAATGAACAGAGATTTAAAAAAAAAAAATGGAAATTTTGAATTGAAAAAGTGAAGCTGAGTAGAAAAAAGAAAATGGGTACCTGAGAAGTGGAGCGAGAGGTGGAAGCACCACAGAGAAAGGAAGAGAATCTGAAGCGATGGTTGTTGTTGACCCTTTGAGTAGAAGAAGAAGAAGAAGAAGAGCGAGACCCAAGTCGACTAGAGGTGGAACCCATGTTAGAGAGAGAGAGAGAGAGAGGGGTCAAAGTGAGAGAAAGATAAGAGGAAGAAGAAGATGTTGATGTGTGTGTGTCTATTGCTTATTGATTATTGCTTTGCTTGGTGAGTGATCAAAATGGAAAGCTGACCAACTTTCAGTTTTTTCTTCATTCACTCAATCAATTCTTTCCCAATTTTCTTATTTTCTTATCTCTTTTTGCATCTAAATTTTCATTCTCAAATAAATAAATGTCCCACTTAGTTTATATGTCTATTTTTTAAATGAAAAAGATCTAAAGATACTAAAAGAGATGAAGATGAATGTATACGACGACGTTAATTACGGTGGTGTCTGAACTTTGATTTCATCTATTGCAACTTTTTTCTTACTAAGGCAATAACAAGCTTAAATAGTGCAATTTGTTTTTGTTAGAAAATTAACTTTTGCTTTTTTAAAATAACAATACAAGTTGAAATTGTCGAGTTTGATAACGAAGGCCCGTGATCTAAGTAGGGACATTAAGAGGTTGAAAGATGATTTTTGACGTATGCCAAAAAAAAGAAGTAGAAATTGAACATAACATTTATAGTTTCGTCATACACTATGCATGTAATTTGCAATAGAAATTTCTTTTATTTTGTTAATTTTTTTATTCTCATATAAATAAGCCCTAATAATTTTGAAATTTGAATATGAGGTAAATATGATTTTTTTTTTTTACAAAAGATAAGTATAATTTTTTTATAAGTTAAAATTTATCAACAAAAAAGGAAAAGGAAAAATTTAGGATATTTTATATTTTAAACTAAATGTTGATGTATTTATAGCATATATTTATTCAATCGGATCCTGCAATTAAATTCCTAATTACCTTTTTCAGTGACATTCTATAAACACGTCCATTATTAAAATATAATCAATTTTTAAGATTCCTAAATGGTGTGTGTATGGCTGTATGCGTGAGATTATTAATGGTTATTGTCTTTTAAAAAAAATGAGTTTTATGAAACTTGAAAGGTTTAATCCTACACTTGTGTATAGAAAAATTGGTTAAGAGGACGAAACATACGTTGTGTATCTCAAACATTTTCATCGAATAACATATCATCGGTAAATGACAATGAAAATTTTGCACATGTAATAAGGTAAAAAATCAATTGTATATAAAAAAAAATGCTTGTACCAAAAAAATAATTATAATCAATTTAATCAAATTATTGATTTTTACTCTTTTTTTCATAAGGTAATTTAATAGCCAACTGAATCTTAATTCACATATTTTAAGTGTCGAGAAATGAGAAATGCAATATTCAAACTTTGACTATTGCGTACTATTGTCTTTGCAGTTGTAAGACGAGTTGTCTTTAGATGACCAAATTATTGTTATTTACTTTACTAAAAAATTTATTATCACTTTGCATAAACTAACGTGTCAGTCTTCTTAGTGCATTTCTTTCCATTTTTATTAGCAATGAACGATATAATGATAAAAAAAATTAATGGGTTAATATATGTATAACTCTATGTAATATTAGCGAGTTTTGGTTACCCTCTCTAATTTTTTTTAGTTTCCAACCTTGTAATAAGAAGATTTTGCAGAAACAGACTCTGACTCGTTTAAAACGCTTAAGTGGCACGTTGAGTCAGTTTTTTTTATTACATGACTCACTAAGTGTATAATTAATTTTTTTTATGACAAGTTATTACATCTCACATTTATAATTAAAAATTGAAAGAATTTTTTTTATACCAAAACATAATAATTTTTTTGAAGGGGTAATAATAATATTTTATTATATAAGGTCAAAATAAATAGAAAATTATAGTGTCTAGTATTATTTTTATTATTGTTGATTGTTTTTTCAAGCTTAAGAGCAGTTTTGGTCCTCCATTTGTTCAAATTTTGGATTTTGGTCTCTCAATTTTTAAATCCATAATTTTGGTCCCTCAATTTTTCTAATTTTTGAAATTGAATCCAAGATTTCAACTTCAAGATCAGTTGCCATATTAGAAACCAAGTTAACATCTATCTCTGTTCTGACAATGTTAGAATTAACCTCCTTAACTGTATATGCTGGGGTAACACTGTTCCAATCCCAATTCTCCTCAAAATCACTTTCATCTTCGGCATAATCATCACTTGTTTAACCATTGTTCGCAACATACTCCTTATGTTCAACAAATTCATCTTCACTGACACCTTTAGCACCAGATTCACCTTCAACTTCAACAGATACACCTTCATTTTCCCCTCACCTTCAACATCACCTTCACACTCATATTCAACATCAATAAACACTTCCTTGTCAGTTGATTTCCCTTTCCCCTTGTCATAAATATCCTCTGCAATTAGAATAGGTGTGTCAATTGAAATCCTAGATTCAATTTAAAAAAATTATAAAAATTGAGGGACCAAAATTGCGGATTTAAAAATGGAGGGACCAAAATCCAAAAACTGAATAAAAAGGGGGAACAAAACTGCAATTAATTTTTTTTTTTATTATTGTGGATTGTTCCTCTTTTAGTGAGATTTAACTAATTTTTTATTTACAAAAGAAAATTTAATTTTCATTTGATAATTTAAATAATATTATAAAAATAATAAAATAGTTTAAAAGAAAGTAAAGAGAGAAGGTAATATTATTGCTATTTAGTAGTAGTGTGAGCTAATTTTATTATATGAGGTAAAAATGAAGGTAATTTTTTTTTTTAGGGCCTGAAGGTAATATTGTTGTTATTTAACTTGTAGTGTTGTTTGTATATTGTAACATTTGGATAATTTATGTTGTTTCATTTTCTTCCATTTTTTTATAATATGATAAATTATGAACACATACTCTCTGTATGTGCTGACATAGTTCAGACTGTATAATTTGTATTTTATAAGTTTCAGATCATATAATTCAAAATATATCAACTTATGAACTGCAATTGATCTTTGAAACTGTCTATAGGAGAGTTTTACATATTTTAGATTATATAATCCGAATTGGTTTCAACTTTTGTAGATTGTCTTTGTCGAAGCATGTTGAAATAAGATTTGAAGGAACCAAGAAAATTTGTAGGTGTTTTCTGAGTTTTTAGGAGACCCAGATTATATAATTCGAAATGTTGTAAAAATGGTTCGAATTATATAATCAAAATGAGGTAAAATAGGAAATTTGAGTCCACAAATCAAAGCTATACTGTAAAAAATGTTAAAATTGTTAGATCAGACGCTATGATCGAGGTTGAGACTCGACATCTTCATTTATGTGTGTGAGTTTATAATTTCTTTGTAATTTTATTTATTTTACAAAAAGAAATAAAAAATTTGAAAAGTGCGCAAAAAAAACTATTAAGGTAAGAAAAGAAATTCTCAAAAGAAAGGCACATAACGGAGGACAAACCAAATAAATTATAGAATATATATAAATATTTATTTATTTATTTCACGAAGGATTTGAACGTTAAATCAAATTTAAACTATTGATATGTGAATGTTAGTTACCCAACTACATGTGGTTTGACTGGTAGATAGTAAAAGACTAGAGTTTTCTCTTGTGTATTACAAATAGTTGTTGTTTTGATTCATTGGTTCACCAATTATATTTCCATAAGGTAAAAACAAGTGTGGTTCATCTCATCGTTGAGAAACGGAGAAAGCTACTATTGCGAGAAATATGCACAATCCACCTCCGCCCACAGGCTCAGGTTCTCACCGTCATGGGCCACCGGGTCCACATCCTCCCGGACCTGCTCATCTGCCGCATGCTCATCCACCTTCTGGCCCGCCACCAGGCCCATCACCTCCACCTGGTTCTCAGCCACCTCTACTTGGCGGTCCTCCTGGGCCACATGATCACCCTCCACACCACCACCGTCGTTGATTACATATGAATATGTGGTTATATGGTGAATATTACTAATGACTTTTCTTGATCTATATGGAACTATGGGTAGTGTATTGGTGAATCGAATAAATCTATATAGCTCCCCCCACTCCCTATATGTATTTTTACCATGCATCGCTGTGTGGTTATTATGTTATTTCTATTTCTATGTATTTCTTTGTGGTTATTAACTTATTATGCTACTTATTTATGGTGTTTGTGTATCATGCATGCATGCTGCTAGAACAATAAACAAAGAGGTAAATGTTTATTATATGTATGTTGGACCAAGATCAATATCCGCGTATGTGTTATTGGATTACGAACTCCGTGACTTTAATGTTGGAAAATTCGTGTTTAAATTGCATGTAAAAATAGAGTCAGGATTCATTGACAGACTTATACCAAATATGATTCGTTGGATATGTTTATCACGGGCTCAATAACAAAGACTAACTTGATAAATCTTATTTACTTCTGCATTCTATTTGCATCCTCGCCGATTGAGAGGAACACGACTCCGTTGAATTCATTTAATTGAACTCATTGACAGGATCGAGTGTATTATTTGCTGCACGAAACCCATTCAATTGAATTCATGGGAAGGAATTGTAAGCTACACAAAACCCATTCAATCCACGAGCCATTCCTATTTTTACCAGTTCATATTTAATTGGTTGAATCATGACATTTAGCTCTTGGAAATCAACTTATGTTATTTTTATTTTTATTTTACACAAAAAGCGATGAAATAGTTTAGATAGAATACAAATAGTGAGAAATACATATTAAATTATACCTTTTTTGGTAGCGTACATGTTCAATTATATAAATGATGATTAACAATTTTGAAATCTATTTTTTTAATTTAAATATTTTTATATATTTGATATAAAAAAGAGTGGTAACCTTGACGCAACCAGTAAATTTGTTGTCATGTGACTAAAATGTCACCAGTTCAAATCTTATAAAACACTTTAATGTTGCCCTTATTTGATAAAAAAAAAAAATACAAAATTAGCACATACGAGTTCCGGACCTAAAGTTTTAGATCCACGACTCATCACTAACATTTTGTCAAAAAAAACTTATCACTAACACATCACATCTATCAAATTATTCTCTTTATTTCTTTCGTTCTCAACGTATCAAACAGGTGTATAAATACGTATAATTTTTTTCCATACAAGAAAAGGCAAATGCTCCCAAATCACTTTCGATATGGTAATTAATTTCAAAAAACTTGTCACGTTTTTAATTCCAGAAAAGCTGGCCGGAATGAATGAGTTTGATTGTGGAAAGAGTTAAAATTGATATTTTTAAGGGTTTGTAAGAGTAAGTGTGCTCGTTTGAATTTGTATACTTTCGAGATTATGCAAAACAACTTATACAAATAATTAAACTTTTATGAATTATTCATAAGTTTGTTAAAATAGTTTACGAAAAACAACTCATGAAAATAAAATTTTCTTTAACAAAAACCTATAAATAAACATAAAAACTTATTTATTTGTATAAATCATGTTGCCAGACTCAAAAATATAAGAAAGTCCAAACATGTCTTATGTCATCGAATTCTGCTCTTCTCCCATCAGTTTTTGCTCGCTTCCAACCGAAATACCAAAAATACCCCTGTGTGAGTTAACTCACGCAGGTGTTATACCCCACGTGAGTTAACTCACGTTAGTTTTAAAACTGAATTGTGATGCCTACATAGAAAAGAAACAAAACGCAACATAACACAACTTATACGACATTCCTCTTTGCTTTGGCAGTTCCTTCTCTATTCTTCTTCTTTATCAGCCAACATAACATAACCCTCTTTCCTTTTTCTTCATCCTCATCCATTTCTCATAATAAATTCATCTTGATCCACAAAATTAATCAAACAAATGGTCCTTCTATATCTAAAGATTTACATGATGACAAAATAAGAATTGGAATTGAAGAAATTGAAATTGAAGGGACCAATTAAGAATAAATAATCAAACAGATGGTCCTTCTATATCTTGAACCAGGGGTTGTATTTGAAGAAATTGAAATTGAAGGGACCAATTAAGATTTGAGGAACAATGTAGGAAGCTTTTGATTGTTTTATTTTAAAAGTGTTTGATTAAAATTGAAGATGGTTTATTTGGTTATATGTCAGTGGCTTAATAATCTCTATGGGAGGAAGAAATAGTGCCCTTGTTTCGTTACTGACATTTTCATGCGTGTAAAACATGATAAAATTTGGTGGACTAATTCAGTTTTAAAACTAGCGTGAGTTAACTCACATGGGGGTATAACATCTGCGTGAGTTAACTCACGCAGATTTAACACTAGTGTGAGTTAACTCACGCAAGGGTATTTTTGGAATTTCAGTTGGGAATGAGCAAAATGTGTTGGGTAAAGAGCAGATTCTATATCACTGATTCTTAAAGCTTATTAGTTTTGCTATAACTAAACCTGAATTTTCCCTCTAATCACATGTAATTAATACTAAATTTGTAGCCCTAATATTTCCCTTCTTCACATTGTGAATTTTGAATTTCAAAATTTCTCTCTAGGTCTGTTGCAGCACATCCAAAACGTGTGCAATGAACTTGGCATTCTGTTTTTTGGCTTTCCACTTTTTTAGGCTTACCATCAGTTTCTTATAATTAAATCACACATTTGCATATCCCAAGCAATATTGATCAGACTTCCAAGCACAATTAAATGTCTGTTTCCAATGCACTCAAACGTTTCCAAACTCTATCTCTTCTTACTATGAAGATGCGGCCTTCATACTTGATAAAAACCACGCCTCATTTCTTCTTCTATTATTCTATCATTGATTCAGGCAATGGAAGGTCGTGGTATTGAAACTCTTTTGTCCTATCACTGCTTGACAGATGCTGCAGTTTTTTCTCACAATTATGATGTCTGTTTTCACTATCTTTTCCTATTTTTAAAACTTTATGATGTTGCAGGTCCTTTGGTCAATAATCATGATTCATCATTTAACAAGTTTCGTGTGAAGTTTAGGACATACATAGTCGAGTATGATGTTGAAGATGTGAGAATGATTTTGTCTGACATGTTTTTTTTCTCTTCTGGTTTAATGTTGTTATCTGTAATGATTCTAATTGTTTTTGTTGTTGAATCAGGGAGCTATTATGTTATGTAACATGTTCAAAAATGACTTTGGGGACCAAGTTCAACGATTTACAACTTTGATCGATACAAAGAGTAATCAGTTCGAGGTGTTGGTGGAAAGAATGAATGAGTTTGTGTTTTTCTCCAAGGGATGGAAAGCCTTGCGTGATTTTTATGGTATCAGCTTGGGTTTCTCTCGGGTTTGTGGGTCAAGGTCAGTTCGCGATTGTGTTGAAGGATATGTTTGACAAAGTGATTAAGCATCTCGTCTTTGACCCTCCTATGCATTTTGTGATCGACAAAACAAATGTCCAGACAACTTTTGATCCTAATCTCCCCTCTTTCACTCCTTTGATTTCTTATCATCACGATGTCAACAACTTTCAGATAGAGTTTGTGAAGAAGTTAACAGAATTTGATGTAGCCAAAGGTTTTTCGGTATGAAAAATGTCTTTTGTGAACATATTTATGTTTAAAAGCGGCTGTCTTTTTTTGTTAGGTTGTTGACATGTTAGTTTATTTTCCGTGTTAGGCGCTAATTTATGAAGGGGAAGTTGAGAAGATGTTAGATACCAAAACTACTTCTATCAAGTTGGTGGATGATTGCAGAAATAGTTGGAATTGCATCTTGATTTTTGGCTCTGCTCCATACCTACACTGCATGATTGGTGGGGAGTGGAAGCGTTTTGTGGATGCTCGCATGCTTCATTAAGGGGTTAAGACCAGGCTTGGTGTGCTAGTGGCTGGACATAATGATACAATCTATTTAACTGTCATTGCTAGTTAGGATTGGAAGTTGCAGATGGTTTACTTATGTTGGAATTTGCCAGTTTATTTAAATGTTTCCCTTGTTGTTTTTTTCTTTTTCGTACCCTTTTTATGGAGTGTCGTGCGCTTCATCTTTTTTGCTTTCTTTTCGTTTTGTCAATAAAAAAATTGATGCTTCAGTTCTAGAATATCAATGTAGTGAAGCATCATTTTAACTTATTATGGACACTATTTTAATTTAAGCAAACCTTTCAAGTGTAACATCTAGAGAAGGGTTGATGATGTTAATAACTAATGAATATAGTGAAGATGTCGATGAAACGTCGAATGTTGTTTATGAAGAAGTGTTTATAAATGTGTAATATTTTAAAACACACAGTGTGTTGATTTATTTTTATATGTATGTTTAATGATACAATATGTCCAACTACTTTACCCTTTTTCATGTTACAAAGCATTTTGGTTTACCATTTATTATATATTTTTTAACTCATAAGACCCATGCAGTGCACGGGTCAGCGATCTAGTCATCCATAGAAAATTGCTTTTCTGACATTGATAACTTCACAATGACACAAGAAAATTATCCAAAAGCCCCCAACGGTAGTTAACTGCTGTTGTGTTCGTAACACAAGAACACACAGAACCCAGCTTCCAGCCACTCTATCATCACCATCTCTCTCTAAAAATTCAAAATTTTCACTCTCTAAAAAAACTCCACCAAATCATCCAAATTTTTTCTCACTAAATCACAAGTAAGTTATCACTTATGCTATTGTCATAAATTTTAGTTAGTATATATGATTATATGTTTATAATTTTAGTTGTAGTTTAATTTTTAAATTTTGAATATTTTTTTAATATAGTCATGTTGTAGATTTGAAATGCTATTAACAAATATTATGAATACTTGTTGTAATGGAGTTATATTGCTTAATTTTATTTTTTTTAATTTTATAAATTTTTTAGGGTTTGATTTTTTTTTTTTTGTTTTATTTATTTTTTTGAT
>Ga0228711_1001823_pt1 | contig 31979 bp, 20 predicted proteins | sample MedpolnodulmetaG_2_FD_177996 | JGI IMG/M metagenome (GOLD analysis project Ga0228711, IMG submission 177996) | Root nodule microbial communities from Medicago polymorpha collected in Santa Monica, California, United States - brown nodules | ecosystem: Host-associated > Plants > Roots > Nodule... | reverse complement strand
TTTTTTTATTGCTTCTTTATTTTTTTTATTTTTTTTTTATTTTTTTTTTAATTTTTTTTTTTTTTTTTTTTTTTTTTTTTTTTTTTTTTTTTTTGGGGGGGGGGGGTGTCAAAGATTTTAGAGAAATTTCATGGATTAAATAGGACACAATTTTTATGAAAAAAGAAAATGGAGTTAAAAGAGTTTAACATAACATTACTTGATAAATGTAGTTGTAGGGTGTTGGATGAAAGAGGTGTTATGTGCTCGTTATAAAGGGGAGGGAAATTAAGATATGGGGAAGGATGAGGATAAGTGTGGTAGCAGAATTTAAATAAGATCAAAGAGGGTGTAGGTTTGGGAGAGGGACGGTGGTTGCTTGATAATATTTGGCGTGTGACAAGGGATGAGTCCAATACTTTGTTTTGGCGGGACCTTGGGTTGGTTGTATTTCTTTTAATGTAAGGTTCATAAGGCTTTTTGTGTTAGCTGATAAGCAACAGTAGTTGAAACGCATTCTCTAGGGTGGGGGTGAATGAAGAGGCGTGATAGTGGCGCAAGCGGTTGTTCGCATGGGAGGATGAGCATATGGGGGATTGTCTTGAGCTGCTAAAATCAATTGTTTTGTAGGTGTGTGTGGAGGATCATTGGGTTTAGAAGTTACACGATTCTCTGTGTTACACGGTGAGTAATGCTTATAACAACTTAACTGTGATGGATGTCAATACTTCTTCTGATAACAACTATGTTGTGTGGTTAAAAGAGGTTCGGTTAAAAATATATCTTTGCATGACGGATCTTTGTAATTATCTTCCTACTAAGGGCAATTTGGCACAATGAAGGATTATTACTACTCATGCTCAAAATTGTTCTAGTAATTGTGGTTCTCTTGAAGGCAAATGATCATTTATTCATGAGATGTGATTTCTACAGTAACCTTTGGCCTTTAATATCAAGCCGACTAGGAATCTCATCGGCATTTTATGGCACTTTATCATAACATGATCTTTCTCAATTTTGCGGTTTAAGGGGTTTCTCAAAACATGTTCGATTGGTTTTTCATATTATTTGGCTATCACTTGTGTTGGTTATTTGAAAAGAGATAGATAGATGCATTTTTTTTTTTGAACAATAAAGACCACTTGTAATATTTAAGTGAAAAAGTTAAGTTTCTTGAAATCGAGATATGTTACGTTTGATTTTGACGACCATTATTGGAGGCGTACCCTATTCCTTGTCTGACCGCTGTAACTTAACTAGTTTCTCTTTTTCTTCTTTTTTGCCTTTATTGTGTAATGTAACTGTGTAAATATCTTTATTTCTGTTATGATACATCTTGTGTTGTAAGGACTTATTTGATTTGGTAATATATTTTATTTTGACCTTTAAGAAAAACAAAATAAAATGCAAGATGAACAAAGAAAGAGAGTTGTATTTCTGAAATCCAATTCCATTTCAAAGCATGTTGATTAATGACAACCAATGAGTGTGTCAATTTAGTCGCATTTAGTTTGTCCCTTATTTTGTAAGATTGATTGATCTAATAAGTTACATCATGTTGCACTTGATCTAATAGTAAGATTGGTTGATCTAAGGATGAAAATAAACTTGTACGATCCAACATACACACGTCACTTGACAATGAGATTTATTGCAAGCTTGTGTATCATACCATGCCTATACCTAGCTCACTTTATAAGACTAACCATATTTCTTAATCATTAGTTGGTTACGTTTGCATGGAAATTGATACCTAAAATTATCGAATCTTCCACCTAACACAAATATTTAAGTACAGACTCAGTTGTTGACTTGGTAAGGGCATTTGAGCAAACCATTGGATTACTGATTGCACTGCTAATTAAATTGAATGATTGAGTTATATGACTTGATCGTATTATTCGGTTTCTATAATAAATTTGGATTAAACAGATGACTCGATCAAAAAAAATTTAAAAAAAATTAATGACACAAAAGAAAATATTGCCACATAAATTAACATACCTACATTTTTTTGACAAAAAATTAACAGAACTAAATGAATTTCATACCTAGTAAATTATAAAAGAAATTATATCACGCTCTAATAATTCACATCATAGTTTTAGGATTCGTTTTCAAATACGTGTATATAATCAAGTAAAATGCTAATAATTTGGTCATGCTAACTTGTGTTCTCCTTAAGGTATAAATTAAGAACTAATAAAAAAAATGAAAAATAAATTTTGCGTTGAGAAGATAATTTTTTTAGATGTTAAATGTACTATTTATAATACTATATTTCTATTTTTGGTTTCATTAAGATGTGTCTTTAAAGAACACAAGTTAGTTTTTCCATTATATTATTATACTCATATAAGTACATTTTTGTATCTATCTATCTAATCTAATAACTTAAATTTGTAAATGTGCAATATTGAAAACGTGGCACAACTAGCATTTTGGTTTTGTTTATAACTAGCATTTTATTTATAGAAAATTGGCGCAAAATTTTGGGAGTTGTTGTCTCCAACTTTAATAATTATTACTCGAGGTATACAATATCAATATGTTTCAACATTCAAGAACTATCCACTGGCCTAGTGGTTGCTCTTGTACTTAGGCTAATCTTAAAATTATAGAATACTTCACTCGTGCACTGCGTGGGTTGTCGTTCGTCTTTTTATTAGTTACATGAGAGGAAGATAAAAATTCGGCTTTTTTAAGTTACACGAGAGATAAATAAATTAAACGGTCTTGTTAATGAGTGATTAGCTTTGGCAAAATAAAACTACTACATAGTAATGGAGACTTCTAATGTATCAGGTAACAATGCGGACGAAAGACAAGAAAATGACTCGTGAACCATTATAAAAGATTTTGTATGATTAGCTTTGGCAAGAATACCCACACAAGAGTTTCCTTCTCCGAGGATGTGGTTGATGGAGATATTTCAATCCTCAATCAGAACGCTTTGAATTAATTTCAAGAGGTTACCATATTGATGAAACTTCAGAGTTTTCTTCGCCACTAATTGTATGACACGAAAGGTGTTAGAAAAAAAAGAGTGATTCATATTAACAACACTTGAATCTCTGTATGTAAAATATTGATTGAAAAACTCATACTACAATAAAAATCAAACTGAAAATGTCCATCAGAGTTGCGCACCTAACCAAAATAATATGTTCGTCTCGGGTTTGTTAACGCACTGCCATTAACATTTAGTGTCAAAGTATTGTTGTAAGCATGTTTCCAACAAACTTCGAGTTACCAAATGCTCGTCGTGAGATATAGAGCTGGGAAAAGATCGAATCAATTGTAGAATCAATCACAATCTTAGTTTCTTCAAAAACAAATTTATTCATTGTACACCACAAGTTCCACATAATCAAAGTAGCTAGCTATGTTTCCTACTTCGACAACCATATTTTGCAAGGCATCTAAAATGTTCAATCGATCTGACTCAAGAATTCTTTTAGGAACCTCCGGGAATCTACACGTACGCCAAACTGACACAGCTCGCGGGCAAAGCAGTAGGAAATGAATATTAGTTTCCGTGTCTCCAACACATAAACGGAAGGTAGAAGAAATGTTGGAACATGTGTATTGCAATTCCAACAGAAATAATAACACCTTGCAGCTAAATAAAAATTGAGTTGGTGATGTATGCACATATGACTAATCTTGTACACTTAATAATACTACAATGGCCAGAAATCAATATTTTTACTGAAGAAGCTAAACTAGCCCAACCAAGGCACGAAGGAGAATCAAACCTGAAACATTGAGGAGGGCCAGAAATCAATATTAAAAGATTGCAGATTTTTTTTCTCCAAGGTTTATGCTTCAAAACATAAATTAGTTGATAACGATATGGGGATTACAGACCACTAACAAGGTTAAGCTTATGGGGATTTACACATTTTGTTTTAGATACGGTTATGACATTTTTGTGGATTTGATTCTGTCGTAAAACATCTCTAAAGATTTTTTTGTTCCTCCATGTTTGCATGTAATGCTCATACCATTTGTGACAATGAGTTGAGACCTGCGGGAACTGGATTGTATCATGTTGTTTCCATTATCAATCACAGGTAACCACTTAATCATTTTTTGTTCAAAAAGTAACATCTTATTTTCCAATTTCTATGGATTATGAAAAATAAAATGACAAAGTAACGTCTTATTATCCTATTTCTTGTTATTCTTCTAATCACGATTTTACCATATAGCTGCTTGCCCAATTCAGTGTTGGTTTTTGAGGGAAAGATAGCATCAGTACATGCTTTGTAACATGCACCCAAAGGAACTGAGGTATATATTTCTTTTCATATTGCCTAAGTAGAAGTTACCAATTGCAATATTTAGTTCACTTATGGAGCAAGAAATGTCATTTAAAGATTGTTTATGCATGCTCAACAAAACTTGTGTATAGAGTTCGGATTTAACCATATTGTTTCACAATTGTCCCCTCTATTTTAAAGTGCAGTGTTATATCACTTGATCTGCTAGAGTTTCTTGTTGGCTAAAATCGGCATGATGTTATTGGAAAATTCAATTAAGTTAGTTTTGAAGGGTCAATATGATGATGTCCGAGGAAATACAATTCTAGAAGGATACAGATGCAAAAATGTAAAATGTGATGGTCTCTTGCTCCGTACAACTGGTATGCCATTGCCTATGGCTCTAGTAAATGTCATGTGGCTGGGAAGGATTACTATAATCTTTTACAGGCTATTGATTTTGTAGTCTGTATTTTTAGAAACTCTGCATCCGGCCTAATGGCTGACTAATATAGGGATCAATCTCATCATCCACTTGCAGATGGTTCATTGAAGCAAGAGCAAAGCTCTGTATGGATTGGTCCAACACGAGAACTATTGACACCTAAGGATTCGAGACTGAGTTAAAAAAACAAACGGCCCACTATGTGTTATTGACCTTTGTTTTTTCTTTTTTTTTGATCTGTTTAAATTGAAGATGCAAAAGCATTCCACAAGAATGTGGGTTAGTTAGGGACAAGGAACATACAAATAAAATTGCAATTGAAATAAAATCACTATCAAAAGAACCTTCTAATTCTTTTTCCAGGGATAGTATCATTTAAAATTTCTGACTATAACTTGTACCTACAATTTCTACCACCTGAACTATTTTACTTTTGCATTCCAATCTTTTTTATTTCTTACCCTTTCTGTATATGCTTTGATCCATCTACAAATGAAATTGATTTACGGTTTATGTCGATGAAGTCAAATCCTTGACTATATGCAGATTATCAAGAAGCTATATCCATATATAAAAGGATTGAGAAACTGCAAATCAATTTGATGCAAACACGAGATGATAGAATATGTGTTATTAAAAGAATATTAATAGGTATTCATTTGTATTAATTAGTCATTCATTTTGTATTCATTAGTCATTAAGAAAATGATAGCAAATTGATGTATATAATGCACTCAGATTATCAATGAAAAGCATTCAGCTATTTTCCTATATGGTATCAGCTAGGTTTTAGATCCTCTCCTACTTCTCCTAGCCGCCCACCACCACCTCTTCTTCCTTATACTTCCGCTATCAACCGCCATCCATGGCTACCTCCACAACAGCTGAATCAACCCCTCTCTCAACAAATTCCTCTCCCGAGACAGGCACATCTGTCTCAACGGCACCATCATAAAAAATTCACTCGGCCTTCACTATCAACAACGTGAAGTCTATCATTCCCGTAACCTTGGACAATGATTCAAGCATCTACCTTTCATGGTCTGCCCTTTTCATGGTTCAAGCACGTGTTCATAATGTGCTTGATCACATCATCCCCCCAACTGATGTGAAGGCTATGCAGATCGCCGCTGATGTCTAAACCAATGATCCTGATCTTTGGAGCAGGCTCGATGCGGTCGTCCTTCAATGGATGTACGCCAATGTATCACAAGACATTCTTAACTCCGTTCTTGTGATCAATGACTCAGCTGAAGAATGTTGGAAACGAATTGCTTCGTTGTTTCACGACAACAAACATTCGAGGGCTGTCCACCTTGAAAATCAATTCACCAACACCAATCTTGAAGAATTCCCATCCACCAAAGCCTATTGCACTCGCTTGAAGATTTTAGCCGATCAGCTAGCAAATGTTGACTCTCCTGTCACTAACACCCGATTGGTCCTAAAAATGATCTCCGGGCTCACAGATTCGTATGTCGGTTTTGTTACTTATATTCAACAACATGACCCGCTACCTACTTTCGCAATCGCGAGATCGCGATTGGAACTCGAGGAGTCCACTATGATTCAACAAGTTGCTCGTGAATTCGGTCATCACCAGGAGCTTTTGATGCCAAAACACCAACCTCTCCTGATGAAACGGTTACCCAACCCTCCTCCCGATGTAACCAGAATCAGTATCCTCGATACAACATCAACAACCCATGCAACAACCGTGGAAAGAAAAATCAGAAAAACTCTGCTGCCCGGAACTTTGGCAGCGGTGGTCGGAATGGTACTGGTAATTGCTAAATTACCCATCCCTCATCCACCATTAGTATTAGACCATGTTCTACATGCTCCTAAGTTAATCAAAAATCTTATTTATGTTCGTAAATTCACTACATATAACCATGTTTCTGTTGAATTTGACCCGTTTGGTTTTTCTATGAAGGATTTTCAGACGGGGATGCCTATAATGAGATGTGAGAGTCAAGGCGAGCTATATCCTATCACCACAACCAATAAAGTTGTGTCTCCTGTTTCCTTTGCATCATTGTCTTCTTCCATTTGGCATGATCGATTAGGTCATCCGAGAGCCCCTATTCTAGACTCCCTTAGGAAAAATAAATTAATCAAATGTAATAAAATTCCTTATTTGAATTCATCTTTTTGTCATTCTTGTCCTCTCGGTAAACATGTTAAATTGCCATTTATTAATTCTCATAATTCTACAAATATGTCATTTGATATTTTGCATAGCGATATATGGACTTCTCCCGTTATGAGCTCTTTGGCTCACAAATATTATGTTCTTTTTCTGGATGATTACTCAAATTTTTTATGGACATTTCCGATTTCAAACAAATCTCAAGTCTATTCAACATTTCAAAAATCAAGAGCATATATAAAAACTCAATTTCAACGGGAAATAAAATACATTCAGTGTGACAATAGTGGAGAATATGTAAATGGTAAATTTCAAAAACTTTGTGAAGAAAAAGGAATTTCTTTTCGCTTATCATGTCCTCATACGTCGCCACAAAATGGTAAAGTTGAAAGAAAAATCCGATCTATTATTAATATCGTTAGAACATTATTAATACATGCTTCACTACCATCGTCTTTTTGGCATCATGCTTTGCAAATGGCCACATACCTTTTAAACATGTTACCAAGTAAAAATCTTCATTACCAATCACATCTTAAAATCCTATATCAAAAAGACCCAGCATACTCTCACTTACGTGTTTTTGGTTGCTTTTGTTATCCTTTATTCCCATCCACTACCATACATAAGCTTCAACCACGTTCAGCCCCATGTGTCTTTTTAGGATATCCATCAAATCACTGTGGATACAAATGTTATGATATATCCTTAAATAAAATTATCATTTGTCGTCATGTCTTGTTTAATGAAAATGAATTTCCATTCTCAAAGTTGCATACTCCCTCTTCCACATCTTACAACTTTCTTGACATTGGTCTATCACCATATATGATTAACCATTTGTTAGAAGAGACTGACAGACACATACCTGCTCCTTCCCCGTCCTAGCCTATTCACACAACCACACCTCAGCCCCCACATCAAACACATCAAACAACGAACATTCCCCAATATCTCCTCACATAGTCCAACCCACCTCTCAAACCAACACACACCCTCACCAAACGGACCAAAACACCCCTCAAAATGAACGCCCAATTCACCTTCCTCCCATTTACCAACCAATTCAAAGTAAGTTTGACAACTCTCTCTTCATCTATCAAAAAGGTATTGATTTGGCCTACCTCCTACTGTATGTAGATGATATCATTCTTACTGCTTCCTCTGATGAACTTCAAAAGTCTATCATATCACTCCTTAGCTCCGAGTTTGCTATGAAAGATTTGGGATTGTTGAATTATTTTTTGGGTATTGTTGTCACACGTCATCCTGGTGGCTTATTTTTGTCTCAGAAAAAATATGCAGAAGAAATTATTGAACGTGCTGGAATGGCTTCTTGTAAACCATGTCCTCCACCGGTTGATACTAAACCAAAGATGAGCGCCAAAAGTAGAACCCTATTTGAAGACCCTTCCCTATATCGCAGCCTTGTTGGCGCCCTACAGTACCTCACCTTCACAAGGCCTGACATATCTTATGCAGTGCAACAAATATGTTTATTTATGCACAATCCGATGGATGATCACATGCACGCCCTTCGAGCATCCTGAGATATATTCAGGGCACATGCGAGTATGGGCTGCAACTTTACTCTTCTTCTACATCATCATTGATTGCTTACACAGATGCAGATTGGGGAGGTTGCCCAGATACCAAACGATCCACCTCTGGTTACTGTGTATTTCTTGGTGACAACTTACTCTCATGGTCTTCCAAACGACAGCCTACTTTATCTCGTTCAAGTGTTGAAGTAGAATATCGAGGAGTTGCCAATATGGTTTCTGAATCTTGTTGGTTACAAAACTTGCTTTTGGAATTACATCTCCCCAATCACAAGGCTACTTTAGTTTATTGTGATAATGTTAGTGCCATATATCTATCCGGAAATCCCGTCCAGCACCAACTCACAAAACATATCGAAATGGACATTCATTTTGTTCGTGAAAAAGTAGCTCATGGAGACATCCACGTCCTACATGTTGCATCACGCTATCAAATTGTAGATATCTTCACTAAGGGTCTACCATTGGTTTTATTTCAAGATTTTAGGGACAGTTTCAGCGTCCAACAACCTCCCGCATCAACTGCGGGGGAGTGATAGAATATGTGTTACTTAGTCATGTAATTTGTATTATTAAAAGAATATTAATAGGTATTCATTTGTATTAATCAGTCATTCATTTTGTATTCATTAGTCATTAAGAGAGTGATAACAAATTGATGTATATAATGCACTCAGATTATCAATGAAAAACATTCAACTATTTTCCTATACGAGAGATGGTTTTGAATGTAATATCGTCCTTGTAATTCTCTCTATCTACTACTGTTATTATTTCGTTATTAAATATATTCCTTGATACTTTTCAGCTTCACAGCAATCACAATCCAATAACCTACTCCCTTAATTTTTTCCCCTTATAGTCATTAGCACATCAACTTCCTGCAACACCAGCAGCAGCAATACCTTCGTTTAGAGGTGTCAATATCATGGAGCCTTGAAGTTTTGGTCTTAGCCCACATAGTAAGGGGGTTTGAAAATTCACAAGATTAAAAGGCTCACATTCATGAAAGCCCACAAATAAAAAAATCAAAAGCCCCCAAGCCCCAAAATTTCTAGAAACATTTATTTATCAAAAAAAAATTTTACCCCAAAAAAAAACTTTTTTTTACCAAAAAAATAAAATAAATTACCGAACAAAAATAACTTTTTTTGCCCAATTTTTTTTTTAAATAATTAATATGAGACTTTTTTAGTCCCATAAATAAGTAGATTTTATAGTGGGCTTAGCCCCAAATAATTTTGTTCAATTAGGGACTTTAAGTTAGTGGACTTGGTGGGTTTTTTTTAAGTGGGCTTTGAAATTTGGGGCTCTATTGACACCTCTACCTTCGTTGTTGGCATCATCATTATGATTGTCATCAGCACACACCAGTCGCTCAAACTCACGAGCAACAATTATCCTGCTTGGTGTATTCATATCAATGATTTGTTCCTTGTATATGACCTGACCGGCTTCATCAATGGCACGAAGGCTTGTCCCATCAAAACTCATCAAAATTTCGATTATTGGATTGGGCAAGATCGAATTATATTCCAAGCTGTTATCACTTCAATGTATCCTAGCATCACAACCTTAGGCAGTATGAAAACATCCCAGCAAGCATGGGAGATCATTCAAAAAATGTATCTTTGCTACCAAGACATGTGAACACATTATCACGTAAAAGAAAGAATCTCTAGATTCACCAAAGGAGACAGCCCTATCACCGAAAACCTCACCAATGTCAAAGCAATTGTTGATGAGTTGTCTATCAACAATTCCCCTTTAGATGATATCAATCTCTTCATTCACACGCTAAATGGTCTCGAAACTAAATATCATGAGATAACAACCGCTATCCGCACTTGAGAAAATCCAATCAGAGTGGTGGGCTATCTCACGATATTCCGTTCAAGACCATTTAATTTGTGAATGACGAGATTGATATCATCGGCAATTGCTTTTGACATTTGTGATTTTGGTGATAGAGATGGCTCCTTTGGTGAATCTAGAGAGTCTTTCTTTGAACTGCATGATGCATGCAACACTCTTGCTAGCAAACATGTTTTGAATGACCTCCCATCCTTGCTGGGATGTTTTCACATTGCGTAAGGCAATGATAATGCGATGATCGACTAAATTGATAATAGCATGCAAGATAAGTTGATCTTGCCTAATCCAACAATTGTAATTTTGATGGGACACACCTTTGTGCTATTGATGAAGCTAGTTAGGTCATATACAATAACCAGAGCGTTCATCTGAACAACAAAGGTGTTGTTGCTACTGTTGTTGGAGGCAATTGATGTGCTCATGATTATAAGGAGGGAAAAATGCAGGGAGTAAGCTACTGGATCAAAATTAGTGCAAACCTAGGAGGCTGATACCATATAATAGTAACAGTATTTCAGGTTTGAATGAAGTGTATTGCTAAACACGAGGTTACATATATACTTCCTTGCAATCCTATACTTACAGAGATATCTTACCTACTATAGCTGCAAGGGAGTTGGCCGTGAATGTGTACAATCAAGTATATACCATATTTACAATATTGATCTGATTGTGAGTGTGCTAACATTATATAGTGAGCTGGCCGCGAGTGTGTTGTGATATCATTAAAGTGTGAATATATGTACATTAATTACAAATAATCTTTGTTATGATTATTCAAAATATTTGTTGAGAATTGACTCAATTAATGTTTCTGTAAAAATTGAGCTTCGATTTGGAGAAATCGAGCCATGATTTTGGGTGCAGTTTTGGGAGTTTTGCTTCTGGAAAAATCGAGCCTCCATTTTGAGAAATCAAGCCTCGATTATACACTGAAGGATAAAAACGAAACGTATTTTCAGCACAGATTTGTTCCAAATTTTGAGGGTTTTATTTCTCTGTAATTATAAACCTTGTATCAGATGTAAACCTTGAGAGAGATAGAGGGGGCTGAAAACAAGAGTTTAGAAGTCAACAAGAAAACTAGGGTTTGTATAGAGTTTTTTTCTTGGCAACAAACACTAGGGTTGGGGTTGATTCACCTTGGGAAACACTGTAAGGATTGAGTCTCTTGGTCACAAGAAGAGATTGAGACTTTGGGTAGAATTAGACGGGAGACTTATTCTTGTAACCCATTGATATCTCTTTTGTAAAGTTACTCATCATTATAGTGGAACGAAGGGCTGCTCTCTCCCCCAGACTAGGTTTGTATTGGACCGAACTAGGTAAACAAATTTTTGTGTGTTCTCTCTTCTTTTCTCCTGTTGTTTTTCTACTTTTACTTGTGTTTATAACTTCCATACACTTTGTTTGGTTGCTTGATTATTACTTTCTCCACAGATCAAGTATTTTATTGGTATGATTTTTCATCGAATTTACAACAATTGGCTCCCACCGTGGGACAAGGATCAAATGATAATCAAGTACCATAGGTTCAAAGTGGGATATTAAGAAGTTTACCGGAGATAACGATTTTGAGTTATGGAAGGTAAAGAGGGAAGCGATGTTAATACAACAAAAGTGTGAGAAAGCTTTGAAGGGTGAAGGTGTGTTACTGGTCACCATGTCACAAGCGGAGAAGACCGAGATGGTGGACAAGGCCAGGATTACCATTTTTTTGTGCCTCGGGGATAAAGTTTTGAGAGATGTAGCGAATGAACCAACCGCGGCATCGATGTGGTCAAAGTTGGAGTCTTTGTATATGACAAGTCTTTGGCTCATCGACAATTTCTAAAGCAACAACTCGACTCATTCAAGATGGTGGAACCAAAGTCCATCATGGAGCAACTTATGGAGTACAACAAAATTCTTGATGACTTGGATAATATTGAGGTGCATCTTGAGGATGAAGATAAAGCTATACTCTTGTTGTGTGCTCTACCGAGATCTTTTGAATCTTTCAAAGATACCATGCTCAATTGCAAAGAAGGCAGTGTTATCTTGTAAGAAGTTCAAGCGGCTTTGAGAACCAAGGAGTTGATCAAGTCCAATGACTTGAGAACTGATGAAAATGGTGAAGGCCTAAGTGTTTCAAGAGGAAATGGTGGAAGTAGAGGTTGTTGGAACAAAGGGTGTTTCACAAGTCACCTATTGAGTTTTGACAATAACAAGGTATTAAAAATAATCAATTGGATATGCTAAACAATTTGTTCAAGTGTAAAGGATCCATAATCAAAGTACTATCCATAAAGATTCTGGTTGAACAAGTTCAAGAGCAAAGGAATTTATTTGAAGCTAAGAGCGTCTGGAAGAATGCGTCTGAAGAAACGGGTCTGAAGAAGAGCTCCTGAAGACACGTCATCAGAAGCAAGATCATCAGAAGCACTGGTCATCAGAAGCATATCTCGCCAGAAGCTACTTCACCAGAGTTGACAAAGGACAATGTACGAAGTGTACGGCCACAAACTCTGCAACCACCATCTCTGCAATCTTTGTCGCTACAACAAGACAAAGATAACAGTAACATTGCTGCAGAAGTTGTTCCTTTTGTTCTGGAATGGATTTGAAATAAGTTCTTCATAGGACGACTATCAAATCAGGCAAAAGATCAAGGATGAAGAATCAAAGCTTCAAAGCAAGACAAGTTGATGTAACGGCTAAATTCTCAACGTCTCTCAACTCCTCTATAAATAGGGATGAAGACTTAGAGAACATACACGTATCTAGACATACAAGCAAAGGCCAATACTCTGTGCAAAAACGTCGAAAACAAACATCAACAACTTAGAGAATTCTTCCAATTGTTTTATCTTAGAATTCCTAAGTGTCTAGAAAAACAGAGTCTGTTCTGTTTCGTGCTTTATTGTGAATACCTCTGATTGTATATCAAGTATTCAAACTGTATTCAATTCTTTGTAATTGTTTAGAAGTCTCTTTCAGTTGTGATTGAGCAAAGGAAGTCTCTTGGAGTTGTCCTTGAGCATAGAAGTCTCTTTCTTGTGTGATTGAGCATAAAAGTCTCTTGGAGTTGTCCTTGAGCAAAGATAAGTCTCTTTCTTGTGTGATTGAGCATAGAAGTCTCTTGGAGTTGTCCTTGAGCAAAGATAAGTCTCTTTCTTGTGTGATTGAGCAACTTGTAATTTGAGATTACATTTTAGTGGAACTCTCCTTGGAAGTGCAAGGAGGACATGACTACTTCCGGTTTGTGGAAGGAACCTGTATAATTGCTTGTGTTCTCTCTTCTTCTGTTCTTTACTTTATCCGCTGCACATAGACTCTGAACTCACTCAGACTCTGAACTACTTCAAACTCTGAACCTGAGGACAGTTATCTAGAACGTTTAAGAAGAAGTTTCCAAAAACACAATTCAACCCCCCTTCTTGTGGTTTTTCTCACCTTCAGAGGTAACTGGAGAAAGAGTGGTAACAAGTCAAAGCTTAAGTGCTTTAACTGTAACAAGATGGGTCACTTTATCAAGGATTATCCGGAGATTAATGGGTAACTCCGCACAAATTGTCTTTGAGGGTTATGAGGATACAAGTGCTTAGGTGGTGTGTTGTTTGGAGGATGAAGAAGGTGATGTTTCTTACCTTGGGAGTGATGCCTTGTAGAGCGGTGTTCGTCTAGAGAGACATTAAACACTCAACATTAGCCTGGAGAGGCGGTGGTAAGAATACTCATGGTCATCTTGAAGAGACGGTGGTTAGAAGACTTGTGATCTACTTGGTAGGTGGAGTTTCAAGGCGGAAGACATAGTGGGATGTACTCATTTGCTAGTTGAGGTAGAGTACGCTCAGCTTGAGGTGGAGTTGAACACACCGGGAATGGTACGACTATGAAGGACCTTGGGTGCTATACTCTAGTTGTGAGCAAGAGAATTCTTCATGAAAACAGAAGGCATTCTGGAGGTTGAGGAATGTATAGCACGACTCTTGGGATTACCCTAAAAGTCTAAGGGTGATTGGATGCAAGGATCTTCGAGAAGGCGGAAGGCATTCCGATGGTTGAAGATGTATGGTGTATACTTGTGGAACTACCTAAAATTCCTAGTGTAGTTTAGATGCAAGGATCTTCGAGAAGGCGGAAGGCATTCTGATGGCTGAAGAGATTAAGGTGTAGACTTGTGGAACTACCTAAAATTTCCAGCGTAATTGGATTCAAGAATCTCCAAGAAGGCGGAAGGCATTCTGATGGTTGAAGAGGTTAGGTGGAAACTTGTGGAGCTACATGGTGTAGTGGGAAGCAAGGGAAAGAGCAGCAAGGTGTTTGATGGTTAAATTGACATCATCACTAATTTAGAGTCAAGATGGAGAATTGTTAAGAATTGACACAAAATTGATGTTTCAATATCTGTAAAAATCAAGCCTCGATTTGGAGAAATCGAGCCACGATTTTGGGTGCAGTTTTTGGAGGTTTGCTTCTGGAAAAATCGAGCCTCAATTTTGCGCTGAAGGATAAAAACAAAACGCATTTTCAGCACATATTTGTTCCAAATTTTGAGGGTTTTATTTCTCTATAATTATAAACCTTGTATCAGATGTAAACCTTGAGAGAGATTGAGGGGGCTGAAAACAAGGGTTTAGAAGTCAACAAGAAAACTAGAGTTTGTATAGAGTTTGCTCTCGGCAACAAACACTAGGGTTGGGGTTGACTCACCTTGGGAAACACTATTAGGATTGAGTCTCTTGGTCACGCGAAGAGATTGGGACTTTGGGTAGAATTAGGCGGGAGACTTATTCTTGTAACCCATTGATATCTCTTTTGTAAAGTTACTCATCATTATAGTGGAACAGAAGGCTGCTCTCTCCCCCAGACTAGGTCAGTATTGAACCGAACTGGGTAAACAAATTTTCGTGTGTTCTCTCTTCTTTTCTCCTACTGTTTTTCTACTTTTGCTTGTGTTTATAACTTCTATACTCTTTGTTTGGTTGCTTGATTATTACTTGCTCCATACATCAAGTATTTTATTGGTGTGATTTTTCATCGAATTCATAACAATATCAAGTACAACCTTGCCGTACATGTTTTTACTTAGTATAACTCCAATCGTTGCATCGAAGGCAAATGGAAACAATGAAGTGTATATTTCATTTATGCAATCGTTGATGTTTCAATTGTGAATTAATGAATCTAAAGACCTGATATTTTGTTATTTTGTCATTGGAGAGAAGCTTTAGTATATTGCAAATGTACCATACCAATCTATAAAAGTATGTCATACTGAAACTTTTATCCTCAATAGAAGATGCAATAATAAGTTTCCTTAGCATTGATTCTGTTGGTATTTTCAGTTTTTGCTTGCATTTCAAAGTTGTCTATCTCTTAATGTACTTGCTAATTTTTCTTTCTCTTGGTTGAATTAAAAAATGAAAATTCCTAATTCTAACAAAAGGGATGTAAGGCATTTGGAATTAAAGAAGATTACCTCCATAATGAAAAGGTTAAGGTTGCAAGTCAGGTGTTAACTAATCGTCCCAAAACGTTTCAATTACATTAGTGCTATGCAAAATATTTTGATATAATGTCAAATAGAATAATGTTTTTAGAGGGAAAAGAAGTAAATAGAATGGAGCATTCAAGAAGAATGATGGACAATGAAGTCTTCAAACACAGACACTTTCTTACGTTTGTCGCGCATTGCGCTACACATTGAGTGATCTAAAATTGTAGCCATGGTTTCATTCAATAATTTACATGGAATCTTGAATCCTTTGGATTTAACCAATCAAAAGTAGCTCTAAGTTGTTAATTTTTCCTACATTCTTAGCCACGTCTACAAAAAATCATGTAATGTTATGCTTGATACAATTTTATGATAAATATTGTCTTACATTTGTTTAATACATTGATAAAAAGTTGTGTACTGAAACTTACCATTAATATTTGAGAAAGAGAAATTCAATATGATAAATATGGAATGGAGAGTAGTACTTGAAGAGATTCGGTCTGCTTTATGCCTTCTTTTTAGTGTCTTATACTATGAAGCACAGACGCTCCTCAGATTAGGCTTGTTCCTATGTGGTTAAAGTTCTAGTCTTAAATTTTGGCGCAGAAAATAATAGGTTTTCTTGTCCTTGATAGACTTTATAATTAATCGTTGATAGATACTATAATGTAAAGACGCGTAGATAACATCTAATAACGAAATTCTGCAACGGAAATACACGTAAATGATATTAAAAGTTACAATATTTGCAATGGGAAAGCACATTATTGAAACTAAAATATAAAAATTGTGTAATTGGGAGACGTTTAAATGACATTAGGCATAACAAAATTTTACATCGGTAAGACATTAAAATGAAGAAATTCACATTAATCTCAAGTACACTCTAATGATGATGATGACCAAAACCTGACATAAGACTAAACGAAAACAAAAACTGATAAACCAGATCAACAACAAAATCGTAACCTAAAATAACTTTAGTATGTTTGACACTAAAATACAAAGTCTCATTCTTTCCTACGACTGCAACATCAACCATGACTTCCGCACCTTCATGAATTCTCCTAGCATCAATCATACGCTTCCGCACCTACAAATATTTATTTTTTATTTTAGTAAAAATTAAACTTATCCGACATATGTGCAATTTTCACTGATACATAACCATCAACATCAGCTATTTCAACAACAAATCTCATAGGAGGATCAAATTTAGGATATCTAATCTTTCGAACAACGGTATCATTAAGATTAATTTAAATCGACTCAAACCCACAAAATTCACTATGACATAAACACCTAAACAAATACCATCAAAATTAAGAAGAACTTGCCATCCTTTTGTTAAAAAAACTACCATTGAATTCACCAGCACCTCTAATTCATTGTTGTTTGGATCGACCAATGTTGCATAGCAACCGATATGATCACAAAAACTCCAACAAACATATTTGGTAGCATTACAGCACCCTGAAGAGAAACAATTTTTTTTTATCAAAAACGATTTTGAAAAGAGATATACAAATATGTGCATCATCGTGTACGTAAAATTTTATATACAAAACATATACTCTCACATGGTGTGCATCAAACTCCATGTAGTATGTTCTATATTTGATCCTTAGTTTGTTTACCACCTTGTCCAGCTCAGCTACCGGATGCGGATCCAGAGGTGCTAATACATAAAAAAAATAGATAAGGCTACACGTTAGCGACATCAGAAGTACCTAAAATACGAAAAATAAAAATAAAATAAAATCCGAAACAAACGAATACCAGTCAAACAATGATATGAAACCATTGTCTCCATATTAGGATCGACCATTACGTAAAAGATAGATGAACGACAAAGGAGTGTGGATTAAAAAATGAGAGATACCAAAAACAAAAATATGAATTTATAGAGGAAGGAGCATAAGCCTAATTCATATATGTGGCACGGAAAACATAAGTTTTAAATTCAAATTGCATTCGATTGAATCTTTTATCATAAAAGTGTGTTAAATTTCATTTATGTGAAAGCTATTTATGATCATTGTTAAGTGTTTGTTTGGATAAGCGTTTTAGCTTTGCATACGCGAGTTCAAACCTCCAAACGTGAGTTTCTTTATTTCTATCATGATTAGGTAAGATGAAAACCAGATCTGAAACGTACGTTTTCTTTTCTAAACTGAAGCTGTAATTTCAAGCTTCTGCATTTCTTTGAATCAATTTTGCAGACACCCAAATTCGTTTCCAGCTTTACCCCTTATTTTTACTTTGTACTGCTGCGTTTTCATTGTTCCTTGCTACAGTGTCGTTTCTAGAGGTCAGGGAAGCAAGATTCTCATTGCTTCAGAAAATAAAGAATTCGAACAGGGCCCATTTGATTTGTTTTCTTGTGGTGATAAGATCATTAGATTATCTATTGATGCTGTTTTTTTCTTTCTTCTTCTTTTGACACCTTTGATTCTTATATTATTATATTAAAAACAATTCAATTGATAAAAAAACAAAAAAATAACCAACTCTTGTAACTTAATATCATTTTAAAATAAATTTGTGAACCAATAAAAATGCATTTATAATTTTAGATAAGTTGAAAACGAGATATTTAGTTTTAAAAACAATTAAAAGGATAATTTGCTAATTACACATTCAAAATCAATTTTGACTCCAATTATCCAAACAACATCAACTCATAATAATCACTTTTAAGTAAGTGTATCCAAACACAAATCAATTCACATCAAACTCACTATTAACCATAATCAATTCTTTCAAACTCAATTCTATCGGAATCAATTCTCCCCACCGCAAAACCAAACGCATACTAAATGTCATTTTAAATGTCACTTAATAGAAAGCAAAGAGGAGGAACATTATCGTCCTAATTTAAAACTAACAGGGGTAATTACGACCGTAAAAGTGGTTTGGAGGAAAAAATTTAAGTTTAGGGTTAGCTTGACCTAACAAACTTTTACAATAAGAGATTACGTGAACGTGGGTTGATTTATGGGAAATCGTCATGTAAGAACCAGTTGTTTTAAAGATAACCGACCTTATAATTAAAGGGAGTTTTTAGAAATCGTTGTTGGACCTAACACTACCTAACATAAGTGAATTGAGATTTAGTGCTCGTATGAATTTGCATTCAAACTCTCAAACACAAACTCTACAAATTGGAGTGTCTACTTTATACAGTGAAACCAAACACATTCTTGCTATTCTAAACCGATACTAATTATACGGTAAAAAATGTGCAAATTATTGAGGACTTTGGTCTAAATGGACGTAGCATTATTATTGAAGCTCATCCTAGTGGGGTACTCGAAGGGTAGAATGTGACATCAAGAACAGTGTATGAGAAAAATGTCAAGACAATAAAGACGCAAATTTTGGATTTATATAGCCACCAACTTATCATTTGGTTTTATTCGCCACCCATAAGTCCAATGATTTTTTTTGAGAGGAAATCAAATGATTGTAATGAGTTTATGTTAACGGTAAATCATTTGTAAGAATTTAAGTTTAAGTAGATAGTTAATTTTTATTTATTTTTAAAAGAACCCTAAATTGTTAGAACTTATTTATTCTCTTAAAGTTAGAGGGTTAAAAAGAAAACATCCATAATAAACATAATTGATAATAACCAGATAATATGTCGATTGATGTGGTGGAAAGGTTTGTGGTGCATTGTAAATTTCTAACAATAATTTACAAAGGATTCAAGTCAGTTTCTTTTGTAATTTCATGTCATGATATTTCTTTATTTAATATTTCACAAATATTTATTGTAAAAGAACAAAATACTTGAAAGAAAGAAAATAGCTCTCTATTATTAAAAACATTAATAAATTTGATCTTAAAGAGAAAAAAGATTTACAATTCATGTGCACATCATCATAGCTTAAAATTACAAGCTAGATAAAATTCAGTTGGAGAGAAAAATCAATCTTATATGTCTCGTAAGTTCTTCAACAAAGATTACTTACGGTTGAACAACGGTGAAAACATCGCACCAATAATATAGTAAAAAATAAAATTACAAGCCAGATTAAATATAAAATTGATAATTGATAAATGTATATAAAAAGTATTTGATTTGTCAATTTGAGTGCAAATGAAGTCTTCTTTCTTCGGCTGATCTTACACCCTCCATCTTCAACATATCTAACAAGAAATCACTCCATGTGTCAATAGGTCCAGGCAAGCACCAATGCACACAATCATTATACAATGTCACATTCTCATTAGGCCAATGTCCATATTTACTAGGGTGGCCATCTGGCCTCAACATTGTTGCTTGTGTTGTATCATATAACCTAAATTTCAAACCCTTTTTTCTTGCTTCTTTTTCAGCAATTTTGAACTCTTCCAATTGAATCATATAAAACTCTAAATTAAATCCCTCTAATTGTGTTTCATTGCTTCTAAATGGCTTAGTTCTAACACAATTCCCACCTTGATTCCATAACCCATTTTCAAAATGTGAGGGTGAAAATGTCCTAAGAAATGTTATGCCCTTAAAATTCTTTAAATTATTGATGGCTTTAAATGCAGTCCTAAATGCTCTTCTATAACCATGGTACATGGTTAAATCAGGGACATTTTCTAAGAGACAATAATGACATCCAACAATTTTTTGTTTCTCATAGAATACCATTGATCTTGTAAACCAATGTCCTCCATTGAGAATAACATATTCAAAATCTTCAATTTGAGTTATCCAATTTTCATCTGGCTCATCAATGTAAAGATCGAAGAGTCCAGTTGAACCTGGACCTTTTAAATCTGATTCTTTTGATCTTACCAAATGGGGAGTCCAAAAAGAGGCCATTGTGAAATTGTAGGTTGGGTAGTTCCACCTCATGAAATAATCATTTTGTGAGTGTGATACAACTACAGGCCATTCCACCTGAAAGTATTAAAGTTTCAAATTAATATTATTTTTCAATAAGTAAAGTAATTTATCAAATGAATAAAACATCACATGCAACATCAACTTGCTAGACAATCAAACAACAAGTGAGTACAAGCACAAGTTTTCACCGCTCCAAAACAAATACACCACTTTAAATTTAGTATTGCTCTCTTTATTCCCAATCTAGGTACTGTAGCACCTTGAAACTCAAACTTGAGCCAAGCTTTTCAAATTATTTTATGACTAAGTGAATAACATAACCTTTTAAACCATTCCTTTTAGCCTACTTTATTATTTTAAGCCATGCTTTTCTGTTCCCAAGTGAAAAGAAAATGAAACCCTTGCATGCATGTTACAAACTTGGAAGATCCAGCACATAGTATTGTTTACATGTGAATTTTTCCGCATAAGACACACAATATGATGACTAATCTCATTAATAATGCTGACAATAATACATATCTAAATATCTAACTAAAATAATTGAGTGGTCCCCTCACATCTCATCTAGGATTCCTTTCAAACTAATTAACACTAATTATGTGGACTTTTGTTTTCATTTCCTTCCATGCAAATTAATATTGCATGAAGTACATATACAAAGAAGAGATTAAATTTCTTATATTGTTGGTGTAAACAAATTTATAGTAACCAAGTTGCTTGGGGTCCAGTGGCAAGGAAAATACCGAGTTCAATTTTTAGGGAAATAGCGCTTGGCCAGTGCACATGCTTCTACGCACGAGCTGAATTAGTCGTTCACCTTTGATAGGTCGAAAACCGGTGCGAAAGCCAAAGAAAAATTATACTACATGGATAAATTATAATCACACTCATATGTGACTTTAAAAAAATAGTTGTAATTAAATTCAAACATTTTAATGATTTTATAGTTATGATTAGCTAAGAGTATAGAAAAACTTTGTATTGATAATGTATATAAATTAATTTCCGCAAACAATGACTAATTAGCACTCAACACGAGTCGTCACATCAAGACTAGCTAGACATGCACAAAGCATATTGCTTATTTTTCTACTTTAAGGAATGTGACCTCTCAACCATTTCTATTAGTTTGGTTTAGCTAGAGTTTCAACGTTAGTTGTTGAAGCCTCTAGGCCAGTTTTAGGTTCATTCTCATATGAAATTACATACTACAATTATTAATAACCGTATGATTTTATTTTATTTGTTTATATATAGAATCAAACATATAGTATCAAACAAGGACTTAGCCATATGCAAATTAGTAGGAATATTGTAAAAGACAATGATTTGATATAAAACTACAAAAGGATGGGCCATCTTGTGTTTTATTTCCCTTTATAAAATATAAGCACAATGTCTCAATTCTCAACTGTTCTACTTTGTGGCTTGGTTAGTACTTTGTACAAATATAAACTTGCAAGTTTAGATGACGTTCGTGTCTAGTAATTTAAAGAGGAGGCTAGTTAAATAATAAAATATTTCTAACTACTACTACATTATATATTTTAGTCAAGCATTTGAATTAGTGGTATTTTTTATCTTTTATTTTTGAGAGCCTTAATCCGACGGTGAATTTGTTGCATGAAATTACAAATTATAATATGGTTCAAATTTTAGGGTTTATAATATGGTTCAAATTCTGTTTCACGTGGTGGATAAGGACGTGGAGGACAGGGTCAAATAAAATTAATGTGATGGGCACACTTAACAGGGAAAATTAAGATTCCTTTTACATGCATATGGACATGGTTGATGCTTTTATGCATGTTACTTTTCCATTTGATGATTTATTTACCTAATACGATTGGATCGAATTATGGGCTTAGGTGAACCAACCATGCCATTAGGAAGATGGCAAAATAGGTCTAATCCAAACAAGACCAAAGACAAAGACTTTTGGAGCAAAGACAATATACAGCTGGTTAATTAGGACTTTTGTTTACATCTTAGTCCCCAATATTTTCACATGTATGATACAAATCTGAGAGAGATATCTTATGTTTTATTTTTTTGACGGTGAGATATCTTATGTTTTAGGCACAAAGATAGGGATGTCTTTAATACTACATGAAACAAGTTGTTATAAAAAAAAAGTAGAGTAAGATTAAACAATTAAACATGATGTCAATAAAACATTTAACTTAATTAATCTCTAGTAATACGAGACATATATTACTTGTCTAATTATTGCTTATATGTGTCTGTGAAAATAAGACTAAATTAAAGATTTAGAATGAAATAAAAAAGCCAATTGATCAAATATACGAGTCTAATTACATTATTTTTGGAGGAGACACGCCTACTTACATTGAAACTTATAAAGTAATAATTAATGATGGTTTTTTCCTAGTTTTGAAATCATGGTTTTTTGACCAAATACATCAACAACAAAAAAATATTAATTATTGCTTATATGTTAGGGACAAAAGGGGGTACAATTTTACGCTTGGAAGACTATGGCTTTTTTAGGATTCTCTGCATGTGATGTAGCATTAAAAATTAATCTCTTTGAAGATCTAGATTGTATTTGAATATTATTATTTCACTAAAGTGATAAATATTTATACACATAAATCAAAGATTAAATAATTATTTATACACATAAATCAATGATCTAGGGGAATAATTGTTTATTACTCACACTACTACATCTATTTGATAAATCTGAGCTATATACCTAGAAATTATAAATTTTGCTTAAAAAATAATAGTAATACAAACTTATAGTAAATAAATAAAATCATCACTTCCTTTTTACTTTTATTTAATTTTTTATTATATTTAACAAATTTTTAAAACAAAATATAAAGTAAAAAATTAGAATTTTTTTTAGAAATTGTTAATAAAAGCTCTGAAATAAAAAAAATAGAAAAACAATTCTAAGAAAATTTATACAAACCCTTGTTTTTTTTTTTCAAAAATTATTTAATAAAGTATTGTTGGCTCTGAATTTAAGGTAAAGATAAAGACTTTGCATGTTAGTATCAAATTCTGAATTAAGGTAATCTAAAGGTGATGGAAACCACTCTATTTCTCAAAAGAAATGAAATATCATATCTAAAGAGAGAGATATATAGATACAAAGAGTATATTTCTGGATGATTAAAAATTTATCAAAAAATACTATAGTGGTAAAAAGCCATAACTAGTGTGATATTAACAAAACCTATACTTTGAAATTTCTACAATTCTAATATTTAAACATTGAAAAGGTCAAAGGATGAAGTGTTACCCTTGATAGTAGGCAAATCATGGACTGCATCTGATTTCTACCAACCGAGTCTCCAACAAAAGCCATAGATTTTCCCCTCACAATTTCAAGAAACTGAAAAGGATTGAATATAGGAAGGTCACAACCATTTGGCTTCCACTTCCATTTCAAATAATCAGAATCTGATCTTCCATACTTCATACAATTTTGGTGTTCATGAATTGCCCAACATGTTTTATTTGTGTAATATGGTGCTTTTGGATTTGGAACCCATTCACCAGTAAAAATGTCACACTTTTTTATAGAAGTTGAAGGCAAACTTGCTGATTCATTTAAATCATCAAATGCAGTGGATGGTTGATTGGTTTTTTTAATGTTTTTCAAGGATGAAGGATTTCTAAATAAAGGGTAGGAAAGTGGTGTGACAGTGAAGACAAGTATTGCAAAAATTGCTAGTAATGTTACTTTTGGAATCATTTGTTTTGGTGTGTTTTTACCAAAGAGAAGTTCCATAGCTTGGAACTTCATTTAGAGAGAAAGAGTGACAAGAATAGAAAAGGGTATAGGGGATGAAGACTTGTGGAAGTTTTAGTTTTATATATATTGTGTTAGCAAAATAAATTATATAATGATATAGTTCTCTTGATTTGGTCTAGATTATGGTTGAGCATTGATTTTTCTATAGTTAATTAAGGCAGCCATCTATTATTAATATATTTGAGGTTCTTGAGTAAGGACTCGTCTACAAACAGCACTTAAATTATTGTATCCCTAAGATTTTACCACCTGCATGGTATAGAATTTGAGATTTTTTTATCTCTTTATCTCGTGACAACCCCCTGTTTGGTAAGTTTCTATATAATATTGGGATTTTCCTGTTCTTTCTATTTGACATATTAATGTGATGGATTAATGCACAAAGACACAACTTCAGATAAAAAATATTTGTTCACACACAAATTAATATTAAAATTAAGAGAAATAATTTATTCATACCACTTAAAATCCTTTCTTTTAATTTTTATCATTTATATGTATGTGTCAAAATAAATTTTATTTAAGGTTGTGTTTAAACTAAGAGTTCCTCTATTGTACAAGTCCAATTGAAATATGTAGCATAACATAATAATTGACTAGTTTATGTTGTAGGTCTATAGCCCAAAAGATCAAACCATTGAATTCAAATTATGAACCTCTTTATAACCTATGTGTATGATGACTCCTCATTATGTAATGTTTTTCGGTATATATGTTATTGATAAGTCAATAATTTAGTGGTTTTAAGTGTTTAGTTTTATTAGATTTTATTTGTTTTTAATTATTTTTTAGAACTTTAGTACTTCAATTTGTTTGCTATTTAATTTCAGGAACAAATATGGTTAAAGATTGAGTCTTGGAGTAAAAGAAAGGGTTTTGGAGCATGGTTATGGAAAGGAAGGATCTAGAGCATGATTTGGAGCTGAATGAGACCAAAAATACGAAGATTCTATGCAAAAATATCAGGCCAACCCCCTGAGACCAAAAATATGAAGATTTTATGCATGAGAATAGTCTAGTAAACCTTGAGACCTTAAAGTTTCGCTCTTAATGAGTTTCAATAACGATCAACCATGAGAATAGGTGTGGTTGTTATTGAAACACACTCATTGATTTCGAGAGAAACCTTGATATGCTTTAGAGAAACCGGTCTTTAGAAATAGATTTAACATAAGGTTTAGGTTTTAGGGTTGGATTGTGAAGGATTTGTCATTATGACGAACCAATAATCCATATGCACTTTTTTACTATTAATTTACTTCAATCAAAATCCAAACTTTTCAAACTTTAATCTTTTAAATAATCAAATTGAAAAGAGAATCAAAATTTACAACAACTTCATGTTGGAACGATACTTTTTACTACTCTGATTAAACCGTGCACTTGCGGAAATTACACATCAAGTTTTTGGCGCCGTTGCCGGGGAGTTAAGTAATTTTGATTAACTTTTTAGTACCGGTTAAACTGAATTTTTTTCTTTTTCTTTATTTTTCTACCTTCAACTGCTTTGATTGAGGACATGGCTCAAAACCATGATCACTTTAATGCTAAGGTGGACGCACTTTTTCAAAAATTTGATAATTTAACTGTTAGTGTTGTCACACCTACCCCTGTTTTACCACCTTTTGAAGTTTATGGAATATTTGGTCATATTTGGTCATACTGTTTTAACCCTCAAAATCTTTTTGGGCAACAAACAGCACCACCCAGTTTTGCAAACAATCAAAGAGGTCCTCAAAAATCCAACTTGGAACTTTTGCTAGAATATTTTGTATTGGTTTAAACTACGCAAAACCAAGAATTTAAAAGCCAAGCTGGAATTTTGAATGACTCTCTCGCTAAGCTTTCATCAAAAGTGGATTCTTTTTGTACTCACAACAAAATGCTAGAGACTCATATTATATGACTTTACTTAACGTGTCTTAACGCATGCCAGGATATAAGTCCACTACTAACCCTAGGGAGCATTGTTGCACGAAAGGGCCTTGAACCGTAACTAGATAAAATAGCTCTTACTTTTAGTCATCGTGTGCTTAAACCTCAAATATCAATTGAACTAGGAACATGTTCTTTCTAACAAGGAATTATAGGGGTTTTCAAACAATCTTATTCTCCATTATCATACTTGATTCATTGTTACTTTAGTTTTCTTGCAAAACAACAACTCTTGCAAATCCCGCCAGTACTATTTCTAAATAGGTTTAGTTTAATTTATGAGTTGAAAATAACAATTGATGTGAAGACGATAAATTATTTCTTTATTACTTAGAAAAATTTGGTGCAATTGTTGAATTTGCCATTATGTTTTTGGCGCTGCTTTTAGGGATTGTTGATCTTTTTGAACAAGGAAATTAGCCTTACTTATTCTATATTTATTTTTCTACAATTTTTTCTTTCATATATTCAAAAACTCAAAAAATATTTCCTTGTTATTTTGTTTAGTTTTATTTTTTAGTCATACATTTGCTCTGTTTATATTTTAAAATATATAAGAAAAATGTGTTTCTATTTTATAATGTTATCTTATATCTTATATGATGATGATGATGATGATTTGCAACACGCAAAAGCATGTTTGCAAGGGTATGTTAGAATCAACATTCATTGAAAAACGATATGCTAGGGTTTTGACAAATCCGGTGCTGCTAGGGTTCCTATCCTAGGGTTACGTTCTTCTTTTTCATTTTTGATCATTGTTTCTCTCTTTTAGGCAAGCCTAGCCATGACTTTTTATTGGCAAGCTGAACTAGACCTACTTGTTTCTTCTTTCTCCACTGTGCTTGTTTTCCCCCCGCAGTGGTTCCTTAATTCTATCAAGGATCAAACTTCGAAAAAATCCAATTGCAGAAGTGGGACCCTGTTTTTGTAATTTTTGAAAATAACTTTTGCGACTTTTCAAATATTTTTCTATCTTTTTTTGTGAAAACTGTTTTCTAAATATTTGCAACTATTTTTAGTAAAATTTTTATGGGAAAAACTCTTGTTTGTGCATGCATTTAAGAAGTGGTAAAGCTTTGAAAACAATGACTAAACCCACCAGTAATGGTGATTCTGCGTCATCGCAATCATCGCAGTCCTTTTCACAAGCATAATTTACGCAGGCATTTGCCCCTACAGTGGGTGCTTGTGTATCAACGGTCATGGGGGCAACCATGGTTGTGCCGGTTTCGAAGGAAATAGGCGTAACCGCTCCCACAACAACCACTACAATGACACAAACAGAAATAGGAACCTTTGTGCCTCTATTTGCTGCTGGTGTACCTGTGTCTACTAGTATTCATGCCTCTCCTAACCCTCAAGTTAGGGCTAGATTTGATGATAGGTTCTTGACCATGCATAACCTCTCTAGGGAACAACAGTACGGTATGCCAACTTCGATGATGAAAAATTTGCATAACAATGCTTCTGTGTTTACATATCATGCAAATCCATTCACACCGTTCAATACGCATAGTCCTTCAACCTTAACTACAGAATCTACGATGTTGTTTAGGCAACAAATGGATGAGAGTAACCATGAAATGATTAATTTGTTAACGCAACAAATTGGTACAGTGTTTAATCCTTTAATTCAAAGTAAAAACATAAGTTACCAAGCATTAGCCACTCAAATGGGGAGAGTATCATATTTCTTCGCCCCTCTACAACATGTTTAACAACAGATTCCTCAAATTCAAAATATCCCACAAATCCAAAATCCACAACCTTTGCAAGTTGTCGAACACGTGGTGTAGAGATAGCAATTTGTGCCTCAACCCCAACTGGTTGAACAAATAATGCAGGCACAACCATAAGTGATTTGGGTAAATATGAATCATGATGCAGATGAAGTTGTTAGGAACATCCAACAACAAAATATTGGAGCACCTAATAACATATCCAATTTGGTTGAAACTATTATGGCTCAGAATGGCTTAAACATGGGGTTACATAGACCAAACTTTGTATATCCTTTGTCAGAATATGTTTTACAAACTGAACTTCGTAGGGGTTGTAAAATTCCTAAGTTCACAACGTTTCCTGGTGATACTAGTGAATCAATTGTCGAACATATAACACGATATTTGACTGGGGATAGAGATATAGCAAATAATGAGAATTTGAGATTGAAGTTTTTTTTCCTCCAAATTCTATAACAAAAAATGCCTTTACGTGGTTCACCTGCACTGCATTCCATTTAACATTGGACTCAATTGGAGAGGCTATTCCATGAACAATTCTACATGGGCCAATCTAAGATAAGTCCAAAAGAATTGGCGAGTGTTAAGAGAAGAACAGTTGAATCTATTGATGGTTACTTGAAAATATTCAGATTGTTAAAGGCTAGATGTTTTACTCAAGTTCCTGAACATGAGTTAGTCGAAATGGCCGCCGGTGGCTTAGACTATTTTATCAGGAAGAAATTAGATACTCAACACTTGAGAGATATGGCCTAGTTGGCCGATAGAGTTCGACATGTCGAAAGATTGAGGGCTGAAAAAGCTAGAACTCACAAATATAAAAGAGAAAAGGTTTCTTACGTAGAAACAAATAAAAGTGACCAAGAATTCGTCATAGCTTTTGAAGATGTCGAAGACGGTGAGGTTAATGTTGTTGAACTGAAACTTGGGCCTCATTATACATGCAAATTGTTGAGGCCATCAGATGGGAAAAATCCTGTCGAAACAAAAAATGATAAATATTCTAATTCTAGCATACTCGTTTTAAGACGTTATATGCGATGTTCCAATATCAGATGCAAAGAAAGTAGATGTTCCATTTAATGTTCCAACATCATGCAAATAAACAAATCAAATGCAAGAAAATAAATGACAAGAAAGTAAAAGGCATAGTGAGTTTGTTGACCCAGTTCGGTGACAAACACACGTACTCTAGGGGCTACCAAAACAGGAATGAAATCCACTAGTGTAGTCCGTATTCTATAGCTCTCAACAAACTTCTCGTTTACACTAAAGACCTAGGACCTACCCGTCTAGATTTCAACCAAGAAACTCCTAGATCTGAGATCCCATTTCACTATCCCACAGTCAACCACAACCCTGTGATTATCGGACTAAAACACAAACAAATGATGATGTTACCTTCAAACAAACAACTACGACCTTGCTTACAAGCTTTTGTGTAGCACAACGAGTTTACAACTAACAAACAATCCTTAGCATGTATCAAGATGATACAAGAAATGCTCACAATAAAACATAACTAAACTTGCATCAACATGATACAAGAGTAAAACACACAAAGACTCAAAACTCTAAAAACTAAACTTTTTAGAATGACGCATTGAATACTCAATTAGGTCTTGAAGTCTTCCTTTTATACTAAAGAAATATGGGTCAATTAGTCTTGTTGGGCTTCAGAACAAAACAGATCGTCTAGCTGATCTGCAAAACACGAATCAGAGACAAATATGGAAAGTCCTAAAAAGTAGGAACATCTTCAGGAATGCCATAACAGATTCAGATATTTCATAAAATATAATCACATCTTTAGGAATATTCCACAACTGATTCTGTAAAGATATTCGCGTTGCTTGGTCAATAAGTTCAGGAAACATTGTCAAGATGATGCAAAAAGTTGGCCTGATAGATATATCAATTGAATAGCTGACTAGAATGAACTATGCTGGGCGGCGGGTTATGATGTGATAGGAGATGACAAAGATTTTTACATTATTGAAAATTTTGATCCATAAGAGAAGGTTGTCCCTGAGAAAAAGGTTGAAGATGGTGTGAAGATTGAAAAGGAAGATAGCTTTAATCTTGATGATGTTGACATAGACCTTGGGGCGGATTAGATTAAATGCATATCATTAGTTGAAATGTATATCATTAGGTCAAATGTATAATGATATAAATTCAACTTTTTTTGGTATAATTTTATCTTAAATTTCCTTTACATAATCTTATATCTTCAAAAAAATGATGAATCCACAAAGACATGTAGTTCTGTCCAGTCCTATAGTCACCGAGGGTTTTCAAATTTTATAATTAAAACTCGTCTCGGATTATAAAATCTGAAAGGGCATCTTGGGAAAAAAAAATAGGGCGCGTGAGAAACACATAGAATGAAAAAAGTAATAGTCAAAAGTTAATATCTTACATATAGATACCTAATATAGAAGCTGATATTTTATATAATATGAAGAAGTTGTTTCTGCTTTAGACCTCAAAATTTTTATACACGGCCTTGCATATCCTCTTACAAGTTCAACTTCATTAAAGAGAATGAAGATACATTTATGTTGAAAATTTTACCTTTGAATAGTAAAATATGTTTCAAATGTCTTTTAAAAATAGGACAAATTAGTCTTCATTATGTGACACTAAGTTGATTTATGGGAAATCATTTCATGTAAGAACCAATTGTTTTTTCAAATCGCTGTAAGAACCAATTATCAATATTCATATCACAGCTCCTAATGACACAAATAGAAGAATCAATTTGTTTGACGTTAATCAAACTCAACGACTATTTTACCTATTCACATACTTTAAAGATACGAAACCCAATTATTTAGAAAATTAAGATTTGGTTCTCGTATGAATCTACGTTCAAACTCACAAACATGCGAAAACAAAACTCTACAAATTGGAGCGTATGCTTTTTACAGTGAAAATGCCTTGTGAACTGTTTACTGTGTGCAAACATGAGTCTGCGATTATGAGATATCTCAAAGGAAAATGACGAAGGAAATAAACTCATAGGCTATTGTGACTAAGACCGGTCTAGAGATCGAGTTAAAAGAAGGAGCATAATGGGATACATGTCTAGAATTTTCAATTCATCAATCTCTGAAATTCAAAGAAACGAACAATTGAAGTACTGTCAACTTGTCAAACTGAATACATAATTACAATGTAGCATATCAAGCATTGCGGTTACAATCATTGCTACTTGAAATGAAGATAGGTGCAGGAGAACATATTGAGCTTTTGGTAGACAACAAGTCTTCTATCAACCTTGCAAGGAATCCTATAGCTTATGGTAAAAAGCAGATAATATGTCAATTGATGTGGTCATAATATTTCATTATTTAATATTTGTACAAATATTTATTGTAAAAGAACTAAATAATTGAAAGAAAGAAAATAGCTCCCTATAATTAAAAACATTAATCAAATTTGATCTTAAAGAGAAAAAAGATTTACAATAAATGTGCACATCATTGCAACTTAAAATTACAAGCCAGATGAAAATTCGGTTGGGAGAGAAAAATCTATCTTATATGCCTCGTAAATTCTTCAAGAGAGATTACTTATAGCTGAACGGCAGTGAAAACATCGCACCAATAATATAATAAAATATAAAATTACAAGTCAGATTACACGTAAAATTGAAAAGAAAAATAAAATTAAACAATGTAAAATTGATAATTGATAAATGTACATAAAAACTATTTCATTTGACAATTTTTGTGCAAATGAAGTCTTTTTTCTTCAGCTGATCTCACCCTCCATCTTCAACATATCTAACAAGAAATCACTCCATGTGTCAATAGGTCCAGGCAAGCACCAATGCACACAATCATTATACAATGTCACATTCTCATTAGGCCAATGTCCATATTTACTAGG
>Ga0228711_1001822_pt1 | contig 32021 bp, 13 predicted proteins | sample MedpolnodulmetaG_2_FD_177996 | JGI IMG/M metagenome (GOLD analysis project Ga0228711, IMG submission 177996) | Root nodule microbial communities from Medicago polymorpha collected in Santa Monica, California, United States - brown nodules | ecosystem: Host-associated > Plants > Roots > Nodule... | reverse complement strand
GGTGTATTGTACGCAGCCTTACCCTGTTTTTACACAAGAGGCTGTTTCCAGGACTTGAACCCGTGACCTTTCAGTCACATGACAACAACTTTACCAGTTGCGCCAAGGTTACCCCTCAGGCATAACAACATTATAATTAGGCAAAATCTGTTCGTGCCATCGTCCCACTACACAAACAAATTACCATTTTTCCTTACATATTCTCGTTCTCAGAAATGGGGTTAGCTAGGGTATGATTGGAACATATGCGTCACTGGGTCCAATTTCTCAACATAAAGTTTTAGATACATTTCTATATATTTGTTATAATCCATGTGTTTTGAGTACACTGTATGCAAATTGCATCTGAGCCCAAAAAATAAGTATTCATGACTTGCTATTACAGTTCATTCCAACAACATTGACCCTTGATCCCGGAAAAACCAATCCACCACCTCTTCTTAGTGAAGCGGATTTGCTGAGCCGTATGGACAAGGTGAGAATGATATTGAATCTTACATATTGAATCATATAATTAGCAATATGACAATTTCTTCCATGTAAGTCGAAGTATGTTTTATTAAATAATGACAATTGTTTAGGAGTGCATCGGTACGGATGCTACGATGCACGATCACATCAAGAAGCTGCTTGATCGATTTTATGCAACCAAGGATGCAAACATGTGTTTCACGCCAACTAATCTGGTAAGCTCGTACTGTTAATTTTAAAAGAAAGAATATGTTTTCGTTCTTAATTGTAATCAATCTCCAATCTCCATGCTATTTTTTTGTGGGTCTTTTTTTACTGCTATTATGAGAAGTTACCATGTAAGGTTAGAAGAGGATATGAATCATTATGTGAATAATTATCTTTAATAAGTGTGATATTATATTCACTGTTGGATCATTATTCTAATTTTTTTTATAGTAATTGAATGCATACATTACATTGTCAACCATATAATTTAGGTTGACAGCTCCATTTCTTTGAACAAGAAGATGACTGTGACCTATAGAAGAAATAACTATGATATTTGTAAACTAAAATTGATATGTGACCTGCTATAGTTTTGACAAAATCTCATATATAATTACATTACACGAGCAAAGAGTATGTTTATCACTGACAGAAGATCTGCATAAAAAGGTTTTCCCCAATATCATGGTGTACAAGGACGTTGGTTATCCTGTTATAATTCCTTCTCATTTTATTTTCTATAGATCTGCAAAACAAAGTGACAACGAGCATGGTTATTAATCTGCAGATATGCTGTAAATTAAAAGTTTTACCTTTGTAAATTTTTTCATGTTAGTACTTGAAGATTATTTTCTTCTTAGTTGTGTAGCTATAATGTATTTAGTTCTCAATTATGTAGTTTGCTGCAATAAGAAGTTAGCAGTCCATACAAAATAATGTACTAGTATTTTAATAACCTGTATTTTTGTATTTTTATACTGATCATGGGTTTGATATTATTGTAGGGTGAGGCACTTGTTATGGGATATGATGACATGGGGTAATTAATTCTGTTTATTTAAAAAACATCTCTTGTCTCACTTAATTGGATCATGGATGTCTAGATTTTATAAACTTTTCATGATAAAAATTGTCAGATTGGTGGAATTAAGTTTTGAAAATATCAAAATGAGGAATTCATGGTAGATATATTTCTTAGGTTAGGTACAAATGAACAATTAACCAGTCAACTGTAGGGATGTTCAACATTTTACTCGTCCCCATAATGATTCCATTGGTTAATGATATTCAAAAAGTGGTCAGTAGTTAACCAGCAACAAACTTATATAATCATTTTGGTTGTTAATTAGTCCTAAAATAAAATTAATTACTTTTTGTAATCACTCCTATAGTTTCAATCATGTATATAAAATGTGATGGCATCGAATATTGGAAACCAGGATGGGGAAGAAATATTTAGACAAGGATCCATTTTGGATAAATATTTAATGTTATATTGAGGATGAATAAGGCCTTTCTCTACAAGGACAAAACTAGTTAGTATCGTTCTTCATTGAAAATATAACACGTCAGATTCTGCTAGACTATTGTTCAGTCTCTTAACAAATGCTGTTGAGAATGGATAAAGGATCTTCTGCGACCTCGACCCATCGCCAACACCAAAAGCTAGCCGAATGTTTGGGGATTTACTAGGCCTTATACAGATAACCCACCAGTTGATGTGGGATCTCCTTCTCAACACCCCTCACATCTAGGATTGGGCATTTAGGGCGTGAAGTTTGAAAGAGCAAATATATAGTTGTGGCCGAATTCATCTAGGATAGGCTATGATTGGTTGAAATGACGGCAACCTAGGGTTGGCCGCAATTTTTCTCCGTGTGTGAACTGTCGTTCGAAAGATTGGACTTTGTATGAGGCTTGCTTCGAGTGATAAAATGCGTGTCTCCTTTATTCTTAGGATTTTGGCTTCAAACCACCTGACCTTAAGGCGTTCACTTCTAGTTATTTGCTTTAAAGTCATCTACTTTATTTACATTTTGCCTTTTTGACACTTAGGTATGGGACAAATTATTTTCCCTTGATTCCTTCTTCCCTGACTCAAAGTTGATCCCAAGTTAACATAAGAATTTAGGTGAAAATAGTTTGTCATTAGACGTGGACATGGTGCACAATTGGATTTTGCACTGTGGTCTGATTCATGCAACTGACCTAACCTTGTAGGAAAATGATTTTGTTGTATAATGCTCAATTTGCTTACTTTAGTAAGAAAGGGTCTCTAGTTTGTGTTTAATTCCAACATGTGATTTCACATTTTCTGCTTTCCTCCTATGGCTACATCTCAGTATTCACTGTTCCACACAAGCACTTTCTTTACCTAGTCACTTGGTTAAGAGATGCCATTCTGTCATGCCTTCAGGTATAAACTATGGAAACCAGATCTTAGAGCAGTTATGGAACGAGATATGAAATCAGTCAGTGAAGGGAATAAAAGCAAAGCTGAAGTTTTGGATACTAGCTTGCAGCAGATGAAAACTTGTTTCTTAGATGTATGTTTCTATTTCATTCTTTCTTGGTAATTATTTGTTATTAGCGATCATGGTTTGGTTCTGCTGTCAATTTTATTATTGCATCTTGTGAACCCTTAATTAAAAATATTCATTTACTTTTGCTTTTGGAATGACTACTTTAGTTTTCTTGCTCATATTAATGACATGCGAAGGTAATATAATAAGAATTTCTTATATCTTGTAAAAAGTTCCCTTTTAATATATCAATCAACTTTATATGCATATTCTATTCACTTGCTCTTTTTTCTTGTTGAAATTTCGTTTATAAATATCATTCTACTTTACAAGAAACAATATAAATCTTATCGCTATATGTCGCCAATGAAAAGTTTCTGCACAATATAAGTATTGTATCAAACCTTCATTAATTATATGCATCTGATCCTTTTTCAATTATTATAACTCCCTTAGAACGTTTTTGGTAGGAAAGGATGTGTTGTGTGTTCATTTGACTTTTTTGGTAAGGGAAGACCAACTGTTTTGGTGCTTTCTGCAATAAACTTGGTTGTGGCTTTTCTCCACAAGTCTTGGCATTTAGACCGGAGAGATTTTGAGCAAAAAAAAAAATTCAAATACATTTTTTTTCTTTTTATTCACAACATTATTTTTGGTGAGAAAATGCAAACTAGAAGAAACTGATAGGTACTAATTTATTATTCATTTAGGTAGGATTTCCATGCCATCTGCCCTATATGATTGTTTTCTTTTCTGATTATGGACAATGTGACCTTCAATAATTGATAACTTGTGAATGTATGCAGGCAAGATTAAATAAAGTGAAACTTTTAGAAGCCATGGCAATATTTTTTGAAAGGTAGTTATCTCTGCACCTTCTGCCTCATGGATTCCTTATGTAAAATGTTAATGGATTTTCAACCACTCTTGCAGATCAAATAGAGTTGGCAGTGATGAGCAAAATGGAGCTGGAGTAGTTGTTCGACGGTGTAGACTTTGCCAAGAATCAGATATGGTGCTAAAGAAAAATCGAGTATGTTTTTGGGTAGTTGTGCTTTCCTAGGTGTAAATAATAGCATTTAATGAACAAAGTTAGGGCATTTTTGTGGTGATCTTTCTATCCTTTTCTTGTGAGTATAGTATTTATGAATAAAATAAATTGATCAATTATGCGCCATTATTTTGGTGGATCATGTGACAGTTAATCAATTACAATGTCAACAAGAAGGATAGTAGGTGTGGAAGTTATGTTGTTTATGGTCTGCAACATGAAGGGATGGGTTTTTTGGGGTGGTGTGGTGGTGCATGATCTATCTAGTTGATTTAAGATCGAAGTATGAAATCATTTATTCTTGAATTACAGGATGGCAATTTTATGGTTGGATGCCGGAGTTACCCTCAGGTTGGTGTTTTTTTCTTTTTTTTTAATCTTTTTTCCCTTCAGTTTCCTGTTAATGTCTCTATTATAAAAAAGTTAGAACTTATTTACACTTGGAATTGCCAATACATCATGCCCCCCTTCCCCTTTTTTCAAGGTGAATAAAAACAAAAAATTATTAAGAGAGAAAAGGAGGATGAAAATTCTTCCTTTGCAACGACAATAGTTACAGGAACTCCTTTCTTTTATTGGAAAACTACAAAGAAAATTTGTTCTCTTTGTTGCCTTTGTCCATGTAGATAAATTCTCATGTCCTTTTTGAAGTAGTCATCACTCAAGAGCAAGTAGTTAAATACTCATACTGATAGATATCTAATTTTTGTCTCCTCTCTGAATTTAATTTTTGAAAAAGGAAAGTTCTATGTAACTTTTCTCCCTTACTGTCCCTATTTCTCTTGGTTATAACTGACCGGCACTAAAATAAATTTGCCTTTGTCATAAACAGTGTAGAAGTGTTGTCTGGCTCCCTGGATCAATATCAGAAGCGGTTGTGTCCGCCAATACTTGCAACAATTGCACTCCTGGTTTGTACTCGACAGATAGCATTAAGATACATGATTAGCTTCTTACTGAAAAAAAAAATACATCAGTGGCTTGCATGCTAATGCATGGTTTTGTTTTGGCTCTCTCTCTCTCTCTACTAAGGAGGCAAAATTTTATGTTGTAAAACTAGAATATGTTCACCCAGCACTTAATGTGAATTGTTGAATTTTTCCCCTTTCAATTCTGATATATTGGAGAATTTATTATTCTTGTTAGAATACATAAAGATTATAGATATCTCCAATATTTTAGATTATTTCTTTAGGATTGGTGATGGGATCCACAAGGCTGAATCAGGTCTATAAACCAGCCAAGTCACAAACTTGGAATGTCTATACTTGGCAGCATGAGAAGTAACTGCCTGATGGCGGTTATGATCAGGAAATAATTTGTGGCATAATTGTTTAATGACAATTATGATTAGAAAACAACAATTGGAAGTTATTTATTAGGAGCAGTTGTGATAGTAGGGTGTGTAATTATATATATTGCGGATAGAGAATACTGTTTGTAGGAGACTTTTGTCTTTAGCATAACAAGTCTATTGTTGTTTCTGTTTGGAAATATAATCCGCTTTTATCTTGGGTGCTCTATTTTTTTTGGATCCTATCCAAAAGAAGAAACCTGAGGCTAGCAAAATAAATAGTTCACCATATCTAGGATGTTTGATAGAGTGGATTTGTTGGCGGAGAAATTCATGTCAATGACAACTTACATTAATGAGATGATGTCCAACATTGGGACTAGCACAATGAAGAGTAACATAAGAGATCCAACTAGTGAGATCATGGTGTAGTTGAAACACATGGTTTTCTTCTATTGATATATGTTTTAGTGATGTTGGTTCCATGCCTTGTTTTAGATATTATTTTCACATCTAATTGTAGAAAATATTATAGGTCCTGTTTACCTAATTCAATTCAAGTTTCAACAGCTGAAAATACCACCAAGCTACAATGTCAACCATTTGGGTAGGTGCATGTCCTTTTTATGATAAATTTTCTTGATATTTTTAATTTGTGAGCATAAATTTCCTTTTTTTTTAAATATATATGCATTGACTTTTACATTTTTTAAATCCCAATCTGGTGACAAAATTTGTTGCAAGTTTGCGTGCTTTGAAAGATTATTGTTTCCCATATTTTCTTTTTTTTATTATCTGCCAAAGGAGCAAATGGAAAGAAAACAACATTGAAGACTATCCTTTGAAATATTGATTCTTTAACATATAAATTCATTCACATTGATATGACAGCTATGCAAACCTTTTTTAGTTGAAGCACTTATGTTTTATAAATACATGTGTTATTATAGGTTGCATTGGTGGCTGTGATGAGATTCTTACACAGTTGACAGAAATATGTGGTACCGGCTCTCGCATGCCAGGTCTGTATGAATGGCTAATTACTTCATAGTAACACTTCTAAAAATATATTTGGATTGTACATATTGTTTCATATGCAATAATGGCTTTATGTAAACTATGGTTAAATTGAATTAGACTGTCAATAATAGTTTAGTCTTCTGATAACAGCTTAATAGAAACCTGAATTCACAGAAAAGAAATAAATTGTATTATTGAATTGAAAATATATGTATTACAGAAGATAACTCCTGTAACCCAGAGCAAAAGCTCCTCAGAGAAGAGACATTTCTCTCTCTGCCCACCTAAGGTTCTAACTGAACAAAATGATCAAAGATGCTTTGCTCTCTACCTTCACATACTCTTATAACAAAATAGATCACACACCTCACCAATCACTCATTGCCACGTGTGTTTCCCATTTTTCCCTCTAACTAACTTGCCACCTCACCTCTACTATCCATTGGGCTATTCTCATTCGGGTCCTACCACAGCTGCACACAACGTACAGTTGTCAGCAATACAGGGTTACTTCTACCTATCAGTGTCAGTAACATTGAGATTTAATTGGGCTGTTATATATGCCTCTACATTCTGTTCACAATTTATATTCAGTAATGACAGATTATAGTTGGCTTCCAGATCCTTAGATTTTGTGAGTTGAGACTGCGGTGTACTTTTAATTTAATCAATGTGGGTATATAGCTCTACTCTCTCACTATATAGACAAAAACAAACTTCAATAGTAGCCTTCTTTACGTTTTCGCTCATTTTTTTACACTCCGTTTCTCTGAGTTTCTTGTAGTCTCTTGATAATTAATAGGTTGAACAATATCTTTTAGCATCGAAAACTCGTGACACAACCTGTGTATATACGACAGATTCAATCTAGATACCTACAAATTTTATCAATGACATTGAAACTTTTTTAAGAGATATTAAGATTTATTTATGGATACTGTTTCGTTCCTTAAGCAAGTTTTTCTGTATGGGTATTTTTATTTTACTTTCTTTTGTAATGCAACATAAAGTGAGTTTTTATAGCATTTTGCGGTCACAAGTCAGTGACAAAAAGGAATACAGTTTTAACCTGTTTACTGCCATTTCATTTTTTTTTCGTGGATAAGTATTAAATTCCAATGATTATACCTTACCTTTTTCCTAGCAAGAGGTCGAGGACCTACTGCATCAACCAGCAACGCCCATCATACCAACCCAAGGTCTACTGCATCAACCAGCAACACCCATCATACTAACCCAAGGCAAGCAGTTTGTTCGCACTGTCAAGAAACAGGGCATTCTTCTAACGACTGTCCTTCACAGACTCGACGCTCCAGGAATCCCCAATATCCTGGAATGGACCAACAAAATGGTAAGATTTCTGGAATTTTAAAATGCCACAGCAGAATAGACAGCCTAGAGAAATAAGAATTGTAAATTTTGGACATTAGGAAATTAGCAAGCAGTGAGAGTCAGCCATGCAGATCTTGGCCCTGTAGTTTGTGATACACAAATGTTAATTTTGGATTTTGTAGATGAATTGACATGTGATAATTGATGGTCCTAGAGTTGAATCTGCCCTATCCAAGCCTCACTGTGTTATTGATGTGCTGATGATTGTGAATAATGCTGTACAAAGTGTTGAAATTTTTTAATTCAATTCAATCCAATAACAACTACGCTTTTTCGCACTAGGTGGGTTGGCTTCATGGATCAATTGATGTCATACAGTCTTGACATGTATTTTGGTTCAAAGTTGATCATTTACACCTAACTCACTCTTATTGATTTTCCTATAGTTTTCCTTGGTTTCTGTCTCCGGTTGTTTGACTATCCTCCATTTGATGTACTCTCTTTACTGGTGCTTCTATAAGTTTTCTCCGTACATGCCAAAACCACCTAAGATGAGATTCTGCCATCTTCTCTACTATAGAACCTAACCCAATTTTTTCTATAGTATTTGTATTTCTAATTCTATATTTTCTTGAGTAATCACTCGTCCAACTAGCATTCTCATGCCTACAACACCAAGTTACTGTTTTTGTCGGCATTAGACTGTCCAGTGTTTTGTTCCACACATCATTGTTGGTTTGAAGTGCTTAAATTTATTTATTTTTAATTATTTTGAAATGTCATTATGATATTGCAAGTATAATAAAGAAAGAAAGATGTGTTTGAACCTATGGTGGAAAAGGTAGTAATCTCTAAGGGGGTTCTAACTTCTAACACACAGAAAATATGAAGGTGAAAAGAAAGACTTCAATAGTTTTATTATTAAAAAAAGTTATTATAAAACTTTATGGATCGTTTATCCACTTAATCGACCTCACCTAGCGAAAAAGGGCTATTATTGTTGTTTACTAATTTCTATATCCCATTGCTACAGTAATCAAGGTGATAATAAAAAGGGCTATGTTATCATAAAACTTTATGGATTTGTTTATCCACTTAATCGACCTCGCCTAGTGAAAAAGGGCTATTATTGTTGTTTACTAATTTCTATATCCCATTGCTACACTAGTCGAGGTGATAATTTGTGTTCTTATGTATATTTTTTTTCTGGATGTTAAAAATAAGAACTGAATTATTCTCTTAAAAAAGGAAAGGAGTCTTAACTTTTGTCTTAGTTTTAGAATTTCTTGCAAATCACTTACCATACATTTTTCCATCATTGTTTAGCAGCTGCCAAAATTGAAATTTAAGGGAATGCATCTTGTAATAAACCTTTTTACACAATGCAGGAGAATCTTCTGTTGCATGCAGCTCGTGTGGAACACCGTGTGTTTTGCGAACTGCAAATACAGATAGTAACAGGAACAGGAAGTTCTACGCATGTCAAACACAGGGGTGCAGCTTCTTTGTGTATGTGAACTCCTAATCCATGCCAAAATTATTGTGACTATCATCACATCATTGACACTTAGCAATGTTTAGATAACAGAATCAATAGCCTACCAACCTCTTTCCCCTTGATTGCTTTCAATCCACAAATAACACAAGCTGACATTAATTTCAATTTAATTTTTGGACTAAATAAAGCAAATCAGTGTATTATATTGCATGGTTTTCATTATGTGATGGATGATATGTCAAGCAGCTTAGAGGAATAAAATATATTGCATGGTTTTGAGACAGCTATTTGCTTATGTAAATCTTATGACCGCTATTACAGAATATGGGAGGATGAACTCAACAATGGCAGTGGAGGAAGACGTGTTACACGTTCAAATAGTACTCCAGCATCCAACCGTGGTCGAAATGGTGGCCGTGGATCTCGTGGTAGGGGTCGCAATGGATCTAATTCTTCTAATGGGACATTTGTGTCAGCCACTGGTAATCCTATTTCTGATAGAAGGTGCTATACATGCGGTGATCCATCTCACTTTGCTAATGTTTGCCCCAATCGTGGTGGACTCTGATGACTCAATGATTCTTATCAGTCATATAGAAGGAAAACTTGGTGTTAAGCATGTGTTTTTTGAAGCTGTTATACAGACATAATTATGTCTAATGTAGCATGCACTACGATGCTTTGAGCTGGTTCTGATCTGCCAATGCTAACTGTCGATTATTTTTACTTATTCATTGGTTCATCATTCATCTTTGGCGTAAAGGAACGTATAGAATTTGCTTATTGAAAACCATGAATCATGAGTTCAATTGGATCATTTTGGCTAAGGGAAAGATATAATCCCCGGATTCCATGACTTGTGGAATACATATACATGTTTGCCCCGGAAGCCATTTGATAGTGATGTAACAAATAGGTATTAGGACACTTTGATTCCTGTCAAAATTCTTTCTTCAGGTCATATGTAAACTTTTTAACATTAAATGCTTTCTTTAACGCATATGGTCTGTATATACTTGGTGGTTTTTTGTATTGCATATATGTGGATTGATGTTGGGGTGAAGAAAACAAACTAATTTTAGGACTTGATCTTTCTTCAGGACCACTGACTTTATGGGGGTTAATTAACTGAGTACATTACTAGACCAAAAACATTTTCCATGTGTGAGAGATCAATAACAAATGTCTAAATGACTATTGCTTCTTATTACTTGTGTTATTGGACTAAATGAAGCAAAGCAGTGTATTCTACACTAAGTGAAATTAAATGATTATTACTCAACATTTTTTTTTTGATACATTCTGAATAAATACTAAAAGTAGTTGGTAGAGAGTTTGGTCTTGGTTCACAAGAATGTTGAAGGAAATAAAGTCTGGATGGAAGCTTATGCCTTTTGTTTGAGCTGAGAAATGAAAAATGAAAGCAAGTGTGTAATTTATGTACTGTTCCATTTTTACCCCTATAATTACTTTTGCCAATATTTTCATGCATTTATGTATAAACATATAGGCAAAATTACATTTGTGGTCCTTTAAGTTTTGATGTAGGAGGGTTTTATTAGTAATTTAGTAGTATTTATTATTTAGCCAAGTCTTAGTAATTTTCTAGAACTTTCTATTATTATTTCGTTTTATTTTATTTCGGCCCACGAGTTTGTTATTTCTTTCACTATATAAGCAGAACTTATGTAAGCCTAAAAGGCACACATTTTGATTCAATAAAATTATTCGAGATTTTCTCTCAATTCTGGTGGATTCCAAAAACCCTTATTTTGATAGGTTTGCCGCTTGCAACCCTATTTTCACAAGTTTGTCGCTTGCAAACTTGTTCTTTTCAATTAGGTTTAGCACTTGCTAGCCTACGCTTCCGTACTGCGTCAGTTGGTATCAGAGCAGGTTTCTCCTGTTCTTTTCCTAACGTGATCGGCCATGGGAGATCAACCGGTGACAAAAGCAGAGGTTGTCGCGGCTCTTACCCTGACCCTTAATGCTTTGGCTGCACAAATGGCGATGTTAACAACCAACCTGAATAACATCGCCAACAACAACAACAACAGAAACAATCTAAACATGAGAGGAGAACCAATTCCGGTTATTAGGGTTCGTAATAATAATCAGACTATTGACGGCGATGGATGTGGGTATCACCATGATTACCGCGTAAAGGCTGATATTCCACTGTTCTACGGAACGATGGGTGTAGAAGAATTTTTGGATTGGGAGATTGATGTTGACAGATTTTTCGACGTCATGGACGTCCCGGAAAACAAGCAGGTTAAGATGGTTGCGAACAGACTGAAAAGTACCGCATCTATTTGGTGGGATAGACTTGTTGTTCAGAGATAGAGACAAAGAAAGAACCCTATTCGAACTTGGAGAAAGATGAAACAGTTGATGCTTGAAAGATTTAACTCTCGCGGTAGATTATCTCTCGTCGCTTGTTTCAATTGAAAAATTGGAGAGGAAGCAACTCTCGTCGCCACGGATGTATCAACCGCCGATGAAGGGTTATGATGATATAATTGAAGAGGCGGATCAGGTCATTAATGAAGTCGATTTTCATAATTCAGCAGACTTGTCATCAATGGATACAACACAAAATGAGTCATCTGCTCATCAAATCGAGAACGATGTAATTGGTTGCTCCTTGCAAAATAATGGGAAACATGTTGGTGTAGATTTGCATCATGAGGGTAGTGAGTGTGTTCTGACTGATATTGGAAAAACAGAAGTGTTTCTGAGAGCAGGTCAAATGGTAGAATTAGATGCATGTCGTGCCGAGGTTTTAGGGAAATCTGCAATCATTATTCAGAAAAAAGCTCGCTCATTCATTTGTCAGAAACAATACAATTTATTGCGATTCTTTTCCATAGAAGTAGAAAGGGCAGTGAGAGGACAACTTGCAAGGGATCGATATGAACGCATGAAAAGGGATGCTGCATCTTTGATAATCCAGAAACAATTGCGCATGTACCTTTCTAAAAGTGCTTATAAAACTACCTATGCCAGAGCTGTTTGCATTCAAGCTGGCATGCGAGGGATGACTGCTAGAAATGATTCAGAAGACGGACACACGCCACAACTGTTAATCAGAGGTGCGCAACAGATGTGATGGAAGAAGAAATTCCGATGAGTAGCGGCGAAATGGGAGAAGCAGAAAGCGGTGGCGCATCACTTTCTTCAATCGGCACCGACGCAATGAAACATCGTGTAGCCTACTTTTACAAACCAAGCATTGGCGATTATTACTACAGTCAAGGTCACCTAATGAAACCCCATCGTATTCACATGGCACACAATCTCATCATCCACTACCCTGTCTCTGGGGATTTTTCACGGTTGCCGAAGAAACCACCCGATCGACATGTTGCTACAAGTACGCTCACTTTGAATCAGATGAAAGTTACAAAGTTTTGGTTTGGTCGAGAACCATTTAAAGAGGGTGCATATTCAAATGTTCATCCATCTGTTATTCAATTGATCAAAGAGGGAGTTACACTCAATACAACTGGTGGTGTTCACAAATTGAAATCAGGAGTTACACTCAATACAGGTTATAGCATGATCCTTGATGCCGAGCAGAAAGGACTCATAACACCTGGGAAGAGTACTACACAAAAAACCAGCTTGTTCACTGGTTTTGCACAAGTATCTGTTACTGCCTATAAGAACAGAAAACTTCCATTGCCACCAAAAACCTCACCTGAATTTTACCATCATAAAAAGAACTCAGATCTTGTTGTTCCAACTGATAGACTAAGGTTTCTAAATAAAGCTTATGTTATTAAGGATCATGAACAAGATATAGCCTCAGATGGTTCAGCAATAAATTATTGGAGTCTTTTCACAGTAGATCAAGTTGAAGAACTAAAAGCCATTATTAAAGTTATTCCATTGTGGTCAACAAGAATCACAATGTCTATTAACATTGGAAGCTCGTTTGGATTGCTGCAAGCTAAATCCTTAGACAGGCATATCACTTCAAACTTTGAAATACCAGTAGGATTTTTTTCTGTTATCTTGATAGTTGCAGTATTAATATGGATTCCAGTTGTGGACAAAGCAACTTGGAACAAGCAAAAGTTTGATTATCTTCAATCAACAATGCCATGGCACAATGCTCTTTATCCACAGCGGTTAAGTATATTAAAGAAGTGTGGAATTACACACAGAAAGCTATTCTAGTAGCTCTTTATCCACAAGGAAGGTTGCCCTCCCAAAATGCTCTTCACATGATATGGATTTGGGGAAATTTGGCCTTCCCTTTCACAAGCGATAAAGAAGAATCCTTGTGGAAGCAAAAGATTTGGAGCCATGAGTTGCTTGTTGATGGCATTGATCCTGCAATTTTGGACTGGATGACAGAAGGAAAATTCAAATGTCTATATGGAGGCAAAGATCTAGAAAGTATTCGACATGCTACTACATTTCTTCAATGGGATCCAGGAGGGTGGTCTTTTGTTCATTTGAGGAGTCAACATCCATGGGAAACTCTATTAAAATGAGAACTCGGGTCGAGTTCTTCAGAGGTGGAGGAGACTGATGTAGGAGAGTTTTATTAGTAATTTAGTAGTATTTATTATTTAGCCAAATCTTAGTAATTTTCTAGAACTTTCTATTATTATTTCGTTTTATTTTATTTCGGCCCATGAGTTTGTTATTTCTTTCACTATATAAACAGAACTTATGTAGTCTAAGAGGCACACACTTTTATTCATTAATAATATTCGAGACTTTTCTCTCAATTCTGGTGGATTCCGAAAACTCTTATTTTGATAGGTTTGTCGCTTGCAACCCTATTTTCACAAGTTTATTGCTTGCAAACTTGTTCTTTTCTATCTAGGTTTAGCGTTTGCTAACCCTACACTTCCGTACTGCGTCAAGTTTGGTCTTTTTCCTAAACTGGTATGTTAAGTTTTTATTTTTTTAAATTGATCTTTTATGTTACATTATACTTTCATTGCTACCCTTTTTAATAAGTTCCGTAAAAATTAAGCAAGTTTGACATTATAATTTATAATATCGAGAAAACTTACATAGACATGTCAGATATGTCCATATCATTTCTACTCTCACTTTTCTTATTTAAATCTAAATTCTTAGATCGAAAAACTTTAAAACCAAAGTATCTCATTGTTCGCTGCAATGCATTCATTTAGCATAAATGATTAAAATTTACGAACCTAAAACAATTAGTCACTTATCTTAAGCGTGATGTGTAATGAATGGACACTTGAATGTTTGTTCATCTCTAATTGTGTAACAAAGCTTGCGGATCACACAATCACATAATATAACATACAGGACTACAATGCAACAAAAAGATAACTTAAAGGCTACCAATGCAAATAAAATGTATCATAAAGGACAAATTTGAGAAAAAATAAAACTTGAAGGACCAATCTAAAGTAATGGTTAAAGGACCGCCTGTGCAATTTTGCCAAATATTATTATTTAACCCATCTGATGATGTCTTTTTACTTGATCAACTAAATAGTCATTTTGTTGTCTACTCACTTTCATTCCTATTAACATTCTTTTTACTTAATTTTCTTTCACCTTCTTTTCAAACCCAAACACAGCATTAAAGTTAGTAGTCTCGCCCTCTCAATTGTAGGACGTGCTTTCTGTGAATCAACATTTAAGACCTGGTGATTCATTGATATGAAATGAAACTATCCATTGATAAACCGGATTTTGCAGAAACAAAGGTAATATGTAGAACTGACGTGAAAAAAAGAAACTGATTTGCAAGTTTCTGTGGTTATGTCTTAATTACTAATTTTGAATTATCTGAAATAATGATTTGCTATAGCTAGTGTGCTGTTTGACATTGTTTTTCATCCAACCAAGTCTTAAGGAAATTAAAGTGAAAAGATTGAACAAGATGGAAATAGTAGCAAACAATGACATGTCTAAACATGATGTTTGATTTAGTATAAAAACACAATGCCTGAGTCACCTCAACATCAAGTAGACAATTTGAACATGCGGTACACAGATCTTCCTTAGACAATTTTCCATACGACCAAATATGCAGAAGTCACATGTTGAATACCGAAGTACAAGAGTTCCTAAATCTACAAACACGGTCTCTGATAATAGAGCAAAAATACAAGAAAGCCTTCAGCTCAATCGTCAGGAAAACCAAGAAATCTGTTTATATGCTTGGCCACTGGTGTAGCATCACCTGGAGAGTAAGGACGGAGAGCATTTAAATCCATATCAGCAATGCTTTGATGGAGTGTTTGAGGACTAGCACAAAACAAATGTTTTCTATTTGCAAGTTCTTCTGCAAGCTCACTTTGATGATTATCCATCAAATCCTCATTTACAACCACAATTAAAGGTTTGCATAGCTGCAGCGTCTCAAATATGCTACCTGACCCTGCATAAAATCAGACTAGTTACAGTTACTACCTCAGGCCGAAATAGTAGCAGCAGCAACAAGAAGAAAAGGGCAAAAATAAAAGGGTCACAAGAAACTATATTTATGATACATTGGTTTTTTCCTTTCAGTTTAATCAAAATACAACCACCCGTGTGATAGAGAACAGCAGATAGAAGGAGAGGGGACATAACAGAATGGGACTGGTGGCACTAGTTGAGTGAAGAGAGAGAGATAGAATATTATTTCTAAATATTCGGCGTCAATGGGAGGCAGGCAAGAAAAATTGACTGAAAGGAACGAAAGTGTTTAACGTCTGTAACGTAAAAGATCAAAATTGAACGAAAGTTCGACTTCTACAACGTGACGAATCAAACTTTTTCAAATTTTGACATAACGAGATAGTCATATTTAGTGTCAATTTTTTCCAGTGGAAAAAACTTAGAGAAACCAAAAAAAAAAAAAAGTTCATAGTATTCAAACATGATTTTTTTTTTTTGAATCAGCAAAAGTTTATTAAAAACCCCGATCCTGCACAAGACGAACAGAGACCGGTGAAGTACAAACAAAAGGCGCCGTATATAGGCGGAACACCTGAAAACAAAAACCCCAACAAAGACCCCTAAGGACAACACCCACCAAAGTAAACATCCCCACCAAAAACTGACTCCTAGACAACCGACCACTGAAAAACGGCATCCATAACACACGTCGTCACTACTCACCCCCAAATGAACACCCTTGTAAAAGAAAATCCAGTCCTCAGAACCCAAACTGATCCATATCCACCTTTTCAAAAGATCAATCAGCCTCCACCACCGCACAATCTCTGGTCCACCGAGAGAAAACCCTAAAAAAGCCCAAAACCAAACTTGATTCAAACATGATTATATGCATTAATAGTTGTTTTGGGGGGAGGGAGAGGCTGGAGCCCACCCTTGCCCTCCCCTGTATCCGGCCATGATACGGCTCCTTTTCCAACAGGTTTATCATTTTGAAAGGAGCTCTTATATTTGCATTTCAAATTCTTTCTATACTCTGTAACAGAATTATCGTTTTGGTTGAGTTATTTAGTATCAGTACAATTAAGTTTTCCAATTCATATTTTGGGTCCTATCAGTGTTGTGGCAGAAACAGTGCACCCTGAAATGGAGGTAGAAGAACCTGAACTTATGAATCCTGAGGTTGTGTGATCAACAAAAGATGAAAGTGTCCACTAGTAGAGAAAACAACTTGGCAGGGGGCTGAGATAATCAAAGATATTTCCAAATCTCTGCCTTAAGGACTTGGCAAATGTTAGAGGGGCTGAGGGGGTGATATGGATAGCAATCGAAATCGTGTGATCTCCAAGCAGTCCACGAAACCCCTTAAAGTTTATACTTGAAGGCCCAAAGAAGTAGAAAGACTATAGGCAGAGAGGAGAGTGTTAGCTAGTTATGGAGAGAAAAACCATAGGAAGTCTGTTATATGGAACGAAGAAATCGAGAAATACTATGTTGAGTAAAATATTGTCTTTGCTGGAGCCGAGAGCTTTCTCTGATCCGAGGGCTTTCCCTTCAGCTGTACTCTGTCCATTTACAGTCACATAATAATACATGTGCTGATTTTAACACGAATTTCCCTAGCAAACTAGGTACTCTAATTACCTGTGCCACTTTTCTTTCCCTGCATTGCAATCCTTTTCATTCCATTTTCCAAATTCAGACAGTGATATCACCTTGAAGCAGATCTAAGATCTGCATTAGTACAATGATTTTCATCTCTATTACTATTGATATTTTAGATTCAGGGGTTGTATTTTGAGAGAATTAAGCAAGTGATTATTTAGTAGTGAAAAGGGAAAGCGTCAAGGAAAAACTATTTTGAGGAGAGATATTTTTTCTCATTCTGATCATTCCCAATCAAGTAATAAAATGCTTATTTCCTTTTCTCTATTTTCATAATTTATTCCTACCAAATACAACACAGCAACTCGCGATGCCGAAATCGCTAGGTTGGACACCTTCACCCGGGTTCGAATCCAGGACCTCGAAGTGGTGTGAGTTTTAGTGATGCTTACCACTTCATCTACATACCAAAAAAAAGAAACAAATACAAACACAACAATCATTTCCACTTCATATGTGGAGCAATGGAAAGGAACGGTAAGTAAATCATTATAAATTATTGGCTCACTTGAACTAGCGAGTTAATTGCAGAAAACCAATTGTTTTTAAAAGCCAACTTTGTCAAAGGAATACGTTATCAGATATTAACCAAACAGGCAAACACCATGCCATTAAATAATTAAACATGATTGCTAATACTTCTCAATCATAATGGGAGAGCATAATACAAACAAGCCACCAAGGCCTAAGAATTACAATGCGTCTATAATTACATAATAATGTGAATAACAACATATAAAGGACAAGCATACCTGCATGGCTAATGATAAGAGAAGCAGATCTGATATGATCTGCAATACTGGAAGAAAAAGTGAAGTAATCTACGGCCAATGTACAATCTCCTTCGGACTACAATAAAAAGTTAACGAAAACCAACTCAGTACAAAGCGGAGTGTCGTCTATGTAAACGGACACTTTTCCCCATGTTATCTACTAAAGTAAATGTAATATAGCACTGACACTAAATTATGAAAGAGTGTATGATGTCCGATACTAACACAACATCAACACATATGATTACATTCGATTGGTTCATTTTCTCAAATTATTACCGATTTCGAAATGTAAGTGTAATGTCTGGTGAGGTGCTTCATAGTAATACAATTATGTGCTTCAACTTTTCTTTAAACAAGGAAAGTTTGTCTACAAATTTCACTACATTGTTATCTTCCTCCATTTTTGAACCGCCAAATCCCATTTCAACGCAAAAACGCAAATGATTAAAAAAAAACATAATCACATTAAAATGAGAACAATTCTGTCATGGTAAATTTCCACATAACAAGATCACAATTACAATTTACGAAAGCATAGTAAACAACAAAAAAATAATAATGCAGATTGAAGACAATGATTGAAAGTAATTACTACCTTGGTAGGAAGATAGGATCCACGACCCATTTGAATAAGAAGATGGGTATACCCTTTTGCAAGTAACTCTTTTTTAACAGTTTCTGAATCCACACTTTTCACCAGAGCGTCGAAACAAGTCGTTCCTACAGTCACGAAAACCACTCTCTTCGTTTTTTCACCCCCCATTTCATTAATCACACCACACAACTCAATTTTTATTCGATTTGTTTCTTCTGTCAAAATAACGCAGAAATAGAATTGAAATTTGAAAGTGTGTTGTTGTTAGCGTCGGAGAGGATCAATTTCATAGCTGAACAGAAAATCGCATACTGAAAATAAAAATAAAAAACTGTTTTTTTATACATGTTTTCGTAAAAAGAAAGAAAATGATTTCGAATGACAAAAATAGCCCCGTCTGATCGAGAGACTTTCAAATAAGGTATACCTAGGCTTAAATAAGAAAAAGGTTAATGTAAGTTGCGTTTTTTGTTTTAGTCTGTAAGTTTTTTTCTTGTGAGACAGCCTTTGTAATTACATAATATTTTGACATTCGTTCTTGCCGTCCGTTTCTGTTAAAAAAATGTTGTACTGGCTAACAGAGGCTTATGTGGCACTTGTAACAACGTTTTCTTTTAACAAAAACGAACGATAGGGACGAATGTCAAAAGGTTATGTAATTACAAGGGTTGTCTCGCAAGAAGAAAAAAACTTAGGGAAATGCTAACCGGTGTCCCCGGGGCACTGGTTAAACATACTAAAAAGGAAATTATATAGTAGTTAATTCATTGAAATTGTGTAATTAATTTATAAAAAGTCAAACAATTTCCGTTTATAGTAATAATTTCCTTTTTTGGTATGCTTAACCAGTGCCCGGGCACCGGTTAGCATGACCCAAAAACTTAAAGGGACTAAAACCAAAAATGTGCGAAATTACAGGGACCTTTTCTTATTTAAGCCTTATACCAAACTAAAAAATGTCAAACGACACTTAAGTGTCGCTGGATAGTGGGTGCCCAAAGAGCTTGCACCAAAAGAAAAAGAGGGTGCCTAAAGAGCAACCTTCAAATGATTTTCTCATGTTTTTTTGGGTTGGTGATGGCCCATTGGGCTCATAAACCAAACCCCAAAAATAGTCATATTTATCGGAGTATTACTTTTCCCATCCTATACCTTACTAGCGCGCCCTGTAATTTTTTCAAAAATGCCCCTTTGCAATTCGGATTTCATAATTATAAGGCATTTCAAAAAAATTACAGGGCGCACTAGGAAGGCATAGGGTGGGAAAAGTAATACTCTATTTATCGCGGAGATATCTTACAATGATGTACCTTTTTCCACTCTTTTCTTCTTGTGGAAGGATTTTATATTTTGTCTATTTTGAGCAACACAAAAAACCTAAAGAGCAACCATCAAAATTGCTGCAGGTACCTTTTCAACCCTAACATGTGATTAGTAAATTTGAAGGGGGAAAACACCATTTTTTGGGTATTCCAATTGATAAATTTGTGTGTTTTTTGTCAAAAAATGTATTTTTAGGCTTGTTGAATTTTCTAAGAAATCATGGAAGTAAAAGTAACTCTCGAGAACCAAACAATTCTTATCTCTCAAATAGATATCATGTTTATCACATCACACTTTTAATTTCTTTCCTTCTCAATGTGTTTACTTGTAGTTGGTTGGTTCCATTAAAAAAAAGTGGTTATCTGGTGTATGAGATATTTTCCTTTTTTTTTTAGATGTAAAATAGGATTTTGTTAAAATGCGGGCTTAGGGGTGGGAATAGGTCAGGCCGTCCGTCAAGGGCTTATAGCTCGGCTTACTAAAAGCCCGGCTTGGCCTAACTCGTTTAATAAATGAGTCAAACTTGAGCTTTTTAAAAAGTCTATTAATTTAATTACGTCGGGTTTAGACTTATAAAAAAACCTATTAAGCCTATCAGGTCGGCCCGTATATAAGTATATTACATTTTTCCATATTTATTATTTATATTTACATATATCAAAAAAGAATTACTATCCTTCAAATTCTCATACCACAATTATTATTATTTCAGTTTTTTATTTTATTTTGTATTTTGGATACAACACAACCTCTTGGTATTTCCCTCATATATCAGATTAACTTCATCTAACGAGGCAAGAGTTATCCATACTATTTACCAACCACCAAAAATTAAAATATAACACACGGTACACACAAATTATTAGTTTAATTTGTATCTAATTAATGTTTATCTCTATATTAAGTACGTTGCACAAATTGAAAGGAAAAAGAAAATTGATGAACAAACTCTGTTTGAAATTTGTAACATAAACCAGGCTTTTTGACAGTTTAATAGGTCAGGCCAGACTTTTAAAAATGTCAAGTCAAACTTAAAATAAAGTCTTTGACAGGTAAAAGACCAAGGCTTAAGCTTTTGAAGATTGCTTTTTTGACATTTATTGTGTCTTAGTAACACAAGTAAATGACAAAAAAAATCAGCGGCAGTTAACTGCCGACGTGTTTTTTAGTTATAAGCCGGGGGTATTTTTAGTCTTTTACTTGTGTTTATAGGAAGTATTGAAAGTCAAAAGCAACTGTCTTAGTTTTTTCAATTAGGCTTAACCTATTCAACCAAAGTCCGGCTCAACCCGGCTCATTTCCACCCCTACCTGTGCTACCGGGAAGATTTTGAAAGCCATCAAACGATTCTTATGTGACCCAAAGATAGAGATACATGCAATTTCTTTCCTTTTTTATTGGATAAAGAAAAAGGATACAAGCAATTTCATGAATAGGCTCATAGTAATGCAAATTCTGTGTCAATAAATAGAATGTAACTTGGCTGTGAACGTTATTGACACAGAGTAATTAACCTGCCAAACTCTTTCCCCTTAACTGGTTTTCAACTGTACATAACACTAGCTGAGATTTGTAAAAGGAAAATCCTAGATGTAGCAAAAATATTTTCACGAAATGGGATAGCAATTAGTGATTGGTGTCTTATACGCGGCTACTCTCTTTAAAATACTACACATTGATTTGTGGTGAGATTTGTTCGCACTGAATATAGCATTCATGTTTGTAAAATTGAAATTATTATGACCATTAATTTCAATTTATTTTTGAAGAGATGTCAAGTTGGTTTTCAATATGCCAAGGATTAAATTGGATTCCATGTTGTCAATTTTTATGTGAAGACATACGATCAATGTATTGATAATTGTTCAATCTTGATTGGACGATCTAGAAAATACATATGTTAATTTTGATAGAACGACCACTTATGTGAATTTGCTGACCGCAACAAATCCAAGTCGGTGATGGATGAGATTGCTATTTGCTTATTCAGATCTTTATCTAATACCTCTCCCGATTTTAAATTTAGAGATTTATTGACATGGTTCTCTTAAAAAAACAAAGTCTCTCTATGTCTCTCTATGTCTCTCCATCGTATTGAATGCATGCTCCTTGTGTTTATTTAGGTCGGGGTGAGAAGTGCATGAGCAATACAAGATAGTATATTGATAACAAAAACATTTCATGTAGTTTTTTGGTCAATTTTCAAATACAGATAACTTGGTCACACCGTCTATTTGTCGAGCACATGATGAGTAAATAGGCTGTCACAAAACAGTCCACTTTCCAAATCTGCAGCAGCATGTGCTCGATAGCTAGCACAAAACAATTAAGCCAATGACTGCTAGTCTTTTAGGAGGCATGTATGGAAGAAAGAATTGTCCACTTTTAGCAACGATCGATGCCTTTACCTCTATGTACACCTTCTCACTATTTTCTTTTGTCAATATGTTATTTATATATAAATGGGAAATGCAATTGCGTGTGCATTAATATGATAATGTACCTAAGCACAATCGGGATGCTTCCAAAAATTTGGATGGAAACTATATATATGTAATATGTATTGTTAGACTGATCTTATAACATGATATATATGGTGAGATCAGGAGCCACTGAATTAATATAATCAGGTTATATATGCTTGTTCTTTTAAAAAACTTATATATTCTTGTTGTTGACGGATATTGCTAATAACAAAAAGTATAATATGTATTGATTCAAGAAAATTTAAAATTGGGATATCTACTTAGCATGAAACTTACAAAATGGACTTGTAGTGAGTACAATATTAAAAATCAGAGTTTAGTATATTTTTGTGATGCCTTAAGAATAATTTCAAGAAAAATATTTATAGTCTTTCGTGAGCTTGTTTCTTCATGACTAGCTTCAAGCAACTTGGGCTTTAAGTCATTTTACAATGCTCTAGAAGCATGTTGAGACGACGCCCCTGGGGGAGTGCGCCTAGGCCTCAGGAGCCCTTCCCGGTCCACAACCTCCAAACACGAGTCTTGGGACAAGGCAAAGTGATGAATTTATGAAGTTGATAGGTTAAAATAGGCTTAAATAGGCGATTAGACCCTGCAATTTCACCAATTTTTGGTATTGGTCCCTACACTTTTTTTTGTTTGGGTTTGGTCCTTACACTTTTTTTCTGTTTGTTCACATTTAAAAAAAAATTCAAAACTAACGGAGTGGCAAGTGGCCCAATTACTTCACGCCAAGTGACACACTACAAGACAAAATTTTAATATTAAAATAATAAAAATATAATTATTATTATTATTTATTATAGTTTTATTAGAAAAAAAGAAAAGAAAAACAAACAAAATCCTAAGGAAGGATAATCGTGAGGCAAACTCCAATTCTAATTTCTACTTCTTCCTTTAAAATTAATCACCACCACCGTTTCTTCTTTAGCCATCTCCATCAACACCCAACTCCATTTGCATCTTCTTCTTCTTTTTAAGTGAATGTTTTTCAATCCTTGCACCCAAGGGACTGTTTTTGCTGGTTCTTTCCCATACATGCCAATAAAGAAATGAATCCAAAGAATAACAACAAAAGAATATAACAAACCTTTAACAGTGATTCCCCAAAATGTTCTCCAAATGCGCTTCTTCGAAACAAACGAAAACAACAGCAGAAGCGCAAACGGAAATGCAAACAGAAACTAAAACTTGATGATGAAGGTCGAAATCGATTACGATCTCAATGTTCAATCACATTTTTGAATTTGGAGTTCAATTTGAAACCCTAAAATCCATTCTTCCCCTTTCCAAATATTCAATCACGGTTTCCCCTTTCTTCCATTATTTCTCGTTTCTGATGTTTTTTTATTTCTAATAATAATAAAAAACAATTAATATATTATAATTATTTTAATGTTAAAATTTTGTATTTTAGTATGCCACGTGGCATAAAATAATTGGTCCGTTAGTTTTGGATTTTTTTTAACGATGAACAAATAGAAGGATCAATCTCAATTTTTTTACAAACTGTAGGGATCAAATTCAAATAAAAAAAAGTAATATCGAAAATTGGTGAAACTGCATGGACCAATCACCTATTAAAATATTAAAAAAAAACCTTGATATCTTTTTAGTGGGAAAATACTTTGATTTGTAAAAAAGTATTTTAAAGAAAAGCAAAAAAAATGTGCCAATGTGGTGGTACCTCACGGTGAGATATATGCATAAAATTTTATACTTTTTCTGCCACCAAATGATACCTAGTGGATGCTGGGTGGGATCATTTTCTCACAGACAGAAAGAAAACACAAAAATATGTCTCTGTCATATATTCTTTCTTGAATGAATATTTTAAAATGTTCTTTTGCCTTTTGCACTCTATGCAAGAAAAGGTTTCCTTTGCTTTTTTTTATTTGGGTTAAATAAGTTTTTCGTCCCTGTAAATATAACGAATTTTGATTTTAGTTCCTATAAAATGAAACTGAATGTTTTCATCCTCGCAAAAAAATTTATTTTGTTTTTGGTCCTTAATGGATATAATTTTAACGTGTTCTTGACATTTTTTGAACATAATATGAATATATAAATGTCGAATATAATAAACGGATATAACATGGATACAATTTGAACATAAAAGAGTTATAATTTTGTCATTTATATGAACATAAAATGGTCATTAAGGACGAAAAATAAAATAAAAAAATTTGTGAGGATGAAAACATTGAGTTTAATTTTTTAGGGACTAAAATCAAAATTTGCTATATTTATAAGGACGAAAAACTTGTTTAACCCTTTTTATTTTTATTTCAAAATTGAAAAATTGACTTGACGACGGTGATACATGGGTTTTCCAGGTATGGAGAAGCCATAAAATGAAAAATTTTATACCCCACGACTATATACCCATGTTAGGCATTTACAGATGTGTATGGTTTAGCAATGTTCCAAGATGACAAACTAATAGTCTACATGTGCGCACTAGTCAGTAGCCAGCACATAAAATAAATTAGGATTTTGTTAACCGGTGCTTCCAGGGCATTAGTTAACAAACTAAAAATAGAAAGAAAAGTAAAATTTTGTATTAAAAAGAACACCTTCTCAACTTTCAAAATTTCCAAGAGAATATTTCCTTTTATATTCCCTTAACAAGTGTCCGGGGGCACTTGTTAACATTTTCCAATAAATTAATACAAAGTTCAACATTTTTTTTTGGGTCAAATTGTGTTAAAACAAAAATTTACCCTTTTAAAATAAATAAATGAAATGTTTAGGATTCAAACTTGATGGGGTCAAATTGCCTTAAGACATAAATTTACCCTTTTAAAATAAATAAATGAAATTTAGGATTCAAACCCGATGTATCATGCAATATCTTGTGTATCAATTGAGTTAAACGTACGGTGCTACAAATTTCATAATTTTTTCCTTTTTAATAAAAAAAAAAATAGGTTAACACAAATTGATAAGCTCCACAACAACAAGAAAGGGGGAGAAGTAAACGTTTCAAACGTTGAAAAAAAATTAAATGTTAGTCAAAATCAGCATAAATACGATTTTGAGTTAAGCGGATTTCTCTCAGCTGACAGCATGTTAGGCGAGTGCATATACATGCTAGTTGAATATTTCTCAAAACTACTAAAGTATACGAAGGTTATAAATACATTAAAGTTAGACAAAATTTAGCAAAATCGAGGAGTTGCCCCTTTTGGCCAAATTATTCTTCCATGGAGGTTGTGATTGCAAACTTCCATACTAGTTTCATATTCCTCTGCTGGAATGGCAATGGATAGACAATCTCCTCTAAGGACCGGTTGAGGGAGTCGTTAGGAGGGGATGTCACAAAGATTAGAGTTTGTTTGTGCAGATGTTTTGGATTGATTGGAGTTTGGTTGTATTGTTTTGATAGAGGGTTAGGGTTATGCGATGTGTTGTTCAATGATGTGGGTTTAGGGATTGATTTTTCTAGGTTAGATTGACCTTGGATCTTTTGCGAATCAGGCACAGAATCATAATCAATAAGACAAGACCAAGGGATTAAAGTCGACGCCATTGTGAATCAGAAGGGGAAAAGCAAAGGCGGTGGTTGGGAAAAAGGGATGAACGCGCTCAAGGTAGAAGAGGAACAATACCTAATCGGCCCTCTCTCTCTCTCGTTTCTCTATCGTGACTTTCAAAATTTAGCAAAATTGAACAAGGAGCAAGGCAATCAACTAGTGTTCCATGTTTACAAGGTCATTAATTCAAGATGATTGTGAGCATAGAGCCACGTTTTGAGGAAAGTTGCGCACATATGCATAAGCTCGACAAATTATGATGTGAAATGGAAGATTGTCGTAAGCAAAACGTGTGGTGTGTACCCCTCGCATCAGCTCGCGTAAATAGTTGAGCAAAACTATTTTATGTAGGTCTTGTCGTTTTAACCATTAGGCACAGGGTTTGCCTATAAATACTAGAATTGTACATTTTATTCTACACACAATCAATCAAACAAATCATTTTATGCATTTTTGTTGATTTATCCTTTTGCATTTATTTGTACTCTATGCATTTCTTATTTTACTAGTACAAACTTTGAACATCCCAAAAATATTATACTTGATTCGAAATAGTTAAAGAACTCACAACTTATGAATAAAAGTTGAATAATTGGTCACTTTAGTCCTTAACTCTGCACCTCGCTGTCACAAAGGTCCCTGACTCAAGATTAAATACAAACAAGTCCCTGACTCTGCACTTCCGTTATCACTTTAGTCCCTAACGTTGAGTAATTCTGTTAAGTGATGATGTGGCATGCTGACAAGGAGTACGAGGTGTCACAGGGACTAAAGTGAAAGTAGAAAATGATCACTTTGGTCCTTGAACCAAAAATCAATATCTCCAAATTGAATCTAAAATCCCTAAATCTCAAATCCCTAAATGTCATCTAATTCTGACAAGGAGTTTTTGTTTAATCTTTTTAAAAATAAAAAAAAACAAACAACTATCCATTAGAAGAACCAAAAAAGAGTACAAAGAAGAAAAGGGGGACTATACCAAAACCTTTTCAAAAGGTAGTAAATCTAAAGTTGGGCATACCCAACATGTTCCTATTGTACTCTCCTCTAATGGAGTCGGATAATTCATCAGACCAAAATAAGTCAGCAAATGTTATGACACCACAAAACTCATCAATCTAATCTAATTATATGACATTTAGGGATTTTGATTCAATTTTGGTCTAAAGTAAATTTTTTAATGTGACTTTTAAAATTATGATTTTTTTAACAAAATATTTATCTAAAATCAATTTTGTAGAGACCAAAATTTGAATTTATGACCAAGAGTAATTAACAACTTTTTGGTAATCAGTTAAGCTATGCAAATGCCTGTAATTTATAACCAAATTAATTTTTTTTAGGCCTTTTTTCACCCAAAATTTTGAGGTCTAAAACCCTTGCTTGGGTTGCTTGGCCTTAAGCCGGCCCTGATATGTGCCAATCAAAAGAATAATTTACAAAGCATGTAAATGAACATTTTTTCACTACCAACCAAAGAAAAAAACACCATTGTATTTATTTATTAGAGAAAGTTGCTATCCAGTCAAAGAAAACACAAATAACATAGTCCTCCCGTCCAAAAAAAAGCATACTATAGTCCTACAAATTTTTCCGACTAGTAGTGCTGTAACAAGAAGTATCACATCATATATTATTAAAAAAATAAAGTATCACGTCATATAAATTTCATAAAATCCTCTAAAAGAAAATCTCATAAAATGGTAAAAGACCAGTGTAATGCTTTTTTCTTTTCGAATTTTCAACTTACATAATCAATTGTGACAATTGAATTTTTATTGAGGATTGGTTGTTGGAATGAAAATCATCATTGACCTCAAATTTAAGTTGTTATGTTAAAAGAGCTGTTTGATCTTACTTAATATAAATTTAAGGTGGTTTGATTTCCCTAAATCCCCTTAAGGCAACCCTAACATCCTAAAAAGACAGACTTAACATTGAACTAGACTTTTTTTGTATTATGACATGAATTTAATGATAAATTAATGCATTTAAAAGAATTACAACTTTAATAAGAGAATTGCTCTCATCCAAATATATGATTCTTCTGCTGTCTGTGTAATTTACCACGGTTTAGGTTTTTTTTTTTATAGAGAAACACGGTTTAGAGTTTGCTATATATAACCGAGTTTGCATGGAAATTAGGGTATTCTGTTTGTAAACGTATTAAATAAGTGTACAACAACTCGTTAAAAAAAAGTATACAGAAACAATAGATATATACAAACGATGACACAAAAGGATAGGAATGAAAAGCTCGTCAGTGAAGAGAAATATTAGAGATTGCTGCATTTTAGAGAGAATTTGTTAGGTTAAATTGCTACTAACCTAATGCAGCATTTTAGAGGGAAATTATTAGGTTAATTGCTGCAGACCTAATAAAATTAATAAATAAGGATAAGAAGCAATTTCCCTCCCAAATCATCACAATAATGAGCAACTAACTACTACTTAACATTGCCTTCACTAATTTAATTTCGCACGTTTTTTGCTACTTTTTTTAGAGTCATGCCAATAATAAATGTAAACATGAAAAAGCGTGCAAGACGCACGACTCTAGAAGTGTTTAGTTGCACACCTTTTGGACCTACAACTAGGAGACATAATTTAATTCTTCGTTTTTGTGTGTTTCTGCATGTTATGTTCACGCCAACTAAGAACCCTATGTCATTCCTATAAATTGGTGATACCATTTGGTCTGTTTGGCCATTGTCTCAAGTTAGCGCACCTCCATACAAAAACTCAGTAGAACATTTGATATCTTGAGCTCTTTTTAAGTGCATCCATGGCAACCAAAGGTCTGTATTTGCCTCAACCAATTTGTTCACATGGGCAACTATATGTTGCATTGTCAAGAGTTACATCAAGGAAAGACTTGAATATATTGATTATTGATGATGAAGGAGAAGATAGATATGTCACATCTAATGTAGTTCACAAAGAAAAATTTTAAAATGTACTTTGATTTTTTGTTTAACTGTTTGACTTTCTTATAAAAAATTTCATGCATGTCACATTGATCAATGATAATGATATTCTAGAATGGTTTATTTTTCAATTTTCTTGAGTTGATTGTAATCAAAATATAATGATCAATGGTCTACAACAGACCCGCGCGACAGCTCGGGTCAAGAGTCTAGCTGTAGTGAATATAATATTTGACATGATTTTCTTTTTTGGCTTTGTTCAGAAAAGACCATAAAGGAGCATCGAGGTTTCTCAATAGTCCCAACTCTTAAGATGCGTAAAAGGATTGTTTTTTACATTAAAAAATAATTGTTTTAATTATTTATTTATTCAACGAATTAGCTTCATGCACATGTATACACTCGGTACGACAAAATCATTCATTCAATTAAACAAAACCTAATTAACTATATCAAACTTACACAATAACATTTGAATGGGAAAATATAAAATTTAAATACTTCAATCTATTGTAATTTTTTTATAGATATTCATGAACTCTTTTTTATGGTAAATGTTATTACACATTCCTTCAAAACATGTTCTACATGATTAATTCTTCTTGAAATACATTTTTCCTCATTGATTTTTCTAGAAATGTAAAAAAAAAAAAAAATGTGCTAGATTCTCATTTATTCAACAGGTTTAGTCTCTAAACAATTCAAAGACTAATTTTTATACTGTCAAATTGTGACGAACAAATTAAAGTGAAATTGATAAAATCCATTTATGAGCTTAGTGGTGGTGAAGCTTCTCTTAGTGATTGGTTTGATTTGGATTTTAGTGGTGGCAGAGATAGTCGGAGAACACGACGTCATAGCCGATGTTAAGAAGATGAGGGTGTACGAAGTAACTGTCGGGATGAAAGAGATGCAAGTGTGAAATTAGGTTCAATGTGTTATGAGTGAGCATAAAATGCAGGGCTGAAAGATAAATACATAAAACAATGTCCATAAACTTTAAAAGTGATAATATGATGTGCGGTCAATTGATGTATCAAATGAGATGATCCACTTGTATTACTTGCAATAGCAACAGTGAAACACAATAACAAACATGTATAATTTTGCTCATAGTATTTCATCTACATCATAGAAAGTCACCTTTTATATTTTTGTTGTTTTCCTGCTTCAATGAATGAACACCCCCAATTTGTCCAGCAAGAGTGTCGTTGATAATGCTTTGTGGTGCTCTGTTTGATGAATCACTCAAGCTTGGATGGATTTCATTTAAAGTCTTCCAAAAATAAAAACACTACTTCAGAAAGCTCATTAATAGAACTAATATGACTCTTCATTTTCTGCTGGAACAAAATCTGATTGGAGAGAAAAGGAAGCAATAGTAAGAAACGAACTAAATGTGCAAACACAAGAACTCGCAAGAACCATCATCTCATGTCAGAAATTATATAACACGGGAACTCACAGCCATGTTTAGTTCTTCAACAATTTTTAACCAAAGCTAAAACTTTTCCAAAAAAAATAACAATTTAACAACCGCCAATCGAGCAAATTTACCAATTGGTTCAAAACTGTAAAACCTGAAAACCCAATTTCTCTATTTTGATAAATTGAGAGGTGGAGAGTGATAAGGTGGAGAGTGACGCTAATCACAAATACATTACGGACAACTAATTAAATTGAAGAAGAAAATGATAGGTGGATAGTGATGAGAATCAAAACTCGATTCAATTCATAAAAATGGTAAAGTGATTACCCTTTACGAAGGGAGAGAGCGACGACGACAAGTTTCTGTTGAGATTGCGATTGTATAAGAATATGAGAAAGATGGAGAGGAACCTCACCGGAAAGATAGAGGGCATGAACGAAAAGCACCCGCATAAACCGCCGTTGAGAAGGAGAGGAACCTCACTGGAAGGCTGGATTGTTGTCATGGATTGTTCCGGCACATTCTCCAAATCTATAACATAGGGAGAGTCAGGTTCCGAAGGAGATTCGATGGAGAGGTAGAAGCGGCGGTTGGTGTGGAAAAGGTGTCTGAGAGAAGAGAGACCAGAAAGGGAATGAAGGCTAAGTTAATAAAAATGTGAAATGGGATTGTAGAGAGAGAAAGAGGAAGAGACGGTAATTTGAGAGAGAAGGTGAACATAGAAAATTGAGAAAGATGGGTGTTTTAATACACGCTATAAGGGAGGAGAATGAGACTTACTTTTTCAAGGTGGGATTCAAATTTCAAATTTGGGAGCCAATTTTTTAGGTTTAGGGCTGTGGAATTAGGGTTTGGATGTTTACTAGGATTAGATATAAATGATTATTTAATTTTATTGAAGTTCCAAATCATTATCGATTTGAATCAATCTTTTGATAACAAATATCATGTGTTATGTACAGTTTTCATTTTTTTAGTTACTAAAACATTATTTTCTTTTTCAAAAAAAGTTACCAAAATATTATTTCTTAAAATAACTTTTATTATCAAATTTATTCTCTCTAGGACATTTTTTTTTTCAAAAGAGGACCAAATCACATTTCTCTCAATTGTTCCAAGGACAATAACTCTTTATGATACAGAACGATCAAGGTAGGTCCCACAAAAATCATATGTTATGATTTTTTTTTAGTCATATCTCTCCATAAATGTAAAAGAATGATATTCCGATTGAGTTAGAGATTGTAATTTTTTTACAAAGACTATATTTAAAATACATAACTCAACATCTTTATATAAATTATAATTGCTCTTTACATGTTTAAATATTTAAAAATGGGTAAGAAATTTATATTTTTTTAGGAAAAATCGAATATTATTGTTTGGTGAAAGAAAAGAATCAAACTTTTGATTTTGAGGGATTGTCCCATTGCATAAGCTATCCCTGTTTTCCCACGCACTCATTCTATTTTATTTGCATTTAGAACGGCTAGTATTGCATGGGTCCCTTCATTTATCTATTCTTTTTATTTATTTATTAAATTAATTAATTAATTATTTAAGAAAAGTTGTGTGGACAAACTGAAGCGTGCCCTTGCCCTCTCCGTTAAATGATCTTCCCTCCAAACACACCATAGTTTCCCACGCCTCATATTTCTTGAAATGTACGTATATAATGCTTTCAATATAACTTAATAAATAAATAAATCACCCCCTCA